>ENA-OPBW01000016-OPBW01000016.1-human-gut-metagenome-genome-assembly--contig:-NODE-16-length-146520-cov-10.083740_pt1 | contig 146520 bp, 145 predicted proteins | sample MGYA00241070_ERZ501456 | MGnify/ENA primary metagenome ERZ501456 (study PRJEB25962, sample SAMEA2042624) | human gut metagenome | biome: human gut; feature: human-associated habitat; material...
TAACTAGAAAAGAAAAGCCCCGGCGTATGCCGGGGACTTTGTCTACAGTCTGAGGGACAGGGTGAAAACCCTGTCCCTTTTAAAATGGCGTGCCGATCATATCGTATGGCGTCACCTGATAAACGTAATAATTCAGCCAGTTGGTATAGAGATTGTTGGCTGCCGCCCGCCAGGTAAGCAGCGGTTTATTCCCGGGATCATCCTGGGGATAATAATTCCGGGGCATTTCAATAGGAAGCCCTTTGGAAAGATCCCGCTTGTACTCTGTGTCCAGGGTGATCCGGTCATATTCCGGATGGCCCATGACGAAGATCTGCCGCCCGTTCTGGGCCATGGCAAGGAACAGGCCGGCGTCTTCTGATTCTGCCAGGATGGTAAGTCTTGGATCCTTACGAACAGCCTCCAGGGGTGTCTCGGTGTGGCGGGAATGAGGAGCCAGAAACACGTCGTCAAATCCCCGGACCAGCGGGATCTTCCGGTTCAGGACCCGATGCCAGAAGATGCCGAATACCTTGTGGTCAAGAGAGGCTTTGTCGATGCCGTAGTGATAGTAGATGCCTGCCTGGGCGCCCCAGCAGAGATGAAGGGTGGAGGTGACATGGGTCTTGCTCCACTCCATGATTTCTTTTAACTCTTCCCAGTAATCCACCTCTTCAAAGGGCATTTGTTCCACAGGAGCCCCGGTGATGATAAAGCCGTCGAATTTTTCTTCTCTGATCTCACAGAATTTCTGGTAGAACTTGTTTAAATGGCTGGTTGGCGTATTCTTGGACTGGTGGCTGGAAACCGTGACGAATACAACGTCTACCTGAAGAGGAGTGTTGGAGAGAGACCGCAGGAGCTGCAGTTCCGTATCCTCCTTAAGGGGCATCAGGTTCAGAAGCCCGATCTTGATGGGACGGATATCCTGATGCATGGCACGGTGCTCGTCCATGACAAAGATATTTTCTTTCTCCAGGATCTCCCTGACCGGCAGATCGTTTTGTACTCGAATTGGCATAGCTTATCGTCCTCCTTCGCTGGTTCGCAGATAGAACTATTATACCTGCTGGGGGAAGAAGCGTCAACCAAAAGAGCCGGACGGCCTATTTCTCAAATACAGTCTGTTCGCTGACCGGTGTAGACAAAGCTCTCAGAGCCCGCTCTACCAGATTCCGGCGGATCTTCTTGCTGGCTTCGTCCGAGAGGTTGGGGTCGCCGAGAGGATAGGGGATCCCCACAGCAGGCACGATCCGGTTCGCGCCGATCGTAAGAGAGATGGGAACGACGGTGGCAATATGCACCACCGGGATACCTGCCCGCTCGATTTCTTTTACCATCGTTGCACCGCAACGAGTGCAGGTGCCTCAGGTAGAAGTGAGGATGACGGCGCCCACCTGGTCGTCCAGAAGTTTTTTGACGAAATCCTTTCCAAATCCTTTGGCATTTCCAGTGGAAGTGCCGGTACCGGTGGTGGTGATGAAATAGTCGGCAAGCTGGCCGATCTTTCCTTCTTCTTCCAGCTCCCGCAGAACATCAAGCGGCACCACCAGATCCGGGTCTTCAGTGACAAATGCCCGGTCATAACCACCGTGGATGGTCATAAAGTCTGCCTTGTCCATGTGATCCATGCCTTTGATGCTGTAGATGCCATATTTTGTAGCGCTGGAGGATTCAATATGGTCCGGGTTTCCCTGGGGAACAATCCCTCCGGAGGTAACGATGGCCAGTTTTACTTTGCTCATATCCGCCACCGGGGCAGCAGGATCTACACGGTCAAATGTGGGCATGGGATACTCGGTTTCCCATTCTTCGCCCTTCATCTTGCGGACCAGAAGTTCTACAGCCCGTTCAGAACCACGCTTCTCGTTGAAATAATTTACACGGATGCCGCGCTCCAGGTAACCTTCTTCTTCCGGCCCCAGAATTTCTTCCTGATTGACCAGTTTCATTCCCAGATCCCGGATCACAGGAACAGCCTGGCGCATTCCGGCGGCAGAGTTCTTAGTCCTGACAATGATCAGGTCTTTGCGGAACATGTCTGCGCCGGGGTTTTCTTCATACATTCCGGTTAGGACAGGAATATGGAAAGCATCTTCCACCGCTTTGGAGATCGTTCCGCAGGCAACACCGTATCTGCCGGCGTTGAACGCGGGTCCGGCGATAAAGAGATCCGGCTTTAGTGGCTCGATCATCTGAAGGATCTGGTCGGTGGCCTCCTGGGTGTGCTCTCCAAAATAGTTGTCTCCGCATACGACGGTTCCAACAATCTCAAAGTCCTGGCCAAAGGCCTGAGCGAGAGCCTGACCTGGTCCTACAGGGCCTGGATGGAATTCAGGTTTCATGCCTGCAGCTTCCTCTCCGCCGGCGCCGGCAAAGAAATTATTTATATAATGTACGATCTTTCTTTTTGACATCGGATATCCCTCCCTTTCTCTAATAAGTGCGAGCGGCCAGATGATTGTAGCCGTTGGCAATGGTAGAAGCGATGATGATCTGCAGCTCTGCGTCGATGCTTCCGTCTGGATGAAGGCTGCCTTCATAACCGCCGATCATGGTCTCTACATAGTCCAGTGTACCGATCACGTGATCTACAGGCGGGAAGTGGATGATCACATTGCCGTTTCCGCAGGATACAAGGGCGTCTGCCTCTGGAACGGCGTCTGCGAGGGACTGGGATTTCCCGTCGCGGCCGGGGAACTCGTCGGTGATCAGAACTACTTTTGCGCCGGCTTTTGTGGCTTTCTTGCAGTTCATCATAAGGTCTGTGTCCGGATTTCCGTATCCTTCCTCTGTGATGATGACGCCGTCAAGCCCCAGAAATTCCACCAGTTTTCCAACCATATCAGAAGCCCGCTCCTTATCGGCCAGAAATACATTTTCATTAGTCAGGATCACACCCATAAAATTCAGGTCTTTTCCATGATGTTTATAGAGATCTTCGATCACAGGGTTGTTCAGATGATGGAAGGTGGTTACTTTGTCGCAGGGAGCAACGCAGTTGCCGCTTACAATGGCCCCGTCAAGGATCTCAGTGGGATACATGAATGTGGGAATGAATTTTTTGGCATCTACGCCGTAATAGTAAGTATCATGGAGAAGCCCCTGTGACTGCAGCATGTGGATGTAACCTACTTTTGGGAGATCCGGATACTGAGCGGCCTGCTCAAGGTAAGGTTTTGTTTCATATACGTCGATCTCATCCGGAGTGAGATTCCGGGCTGCCTCGCCGATATAGGCGGCGACTTTCAGGCCGGCAAGACGTCCGGCAGCTTCGTGCTCATGGGCGGAGATCCCGTCTTTGGCATAGAAGAGTACGCAGACATTGTTTGTCCTGGAGAAAGGCGTGTACTTTGCTGTTTCACCTGACATATCGATGATCCCTTCCTGAAAACCTACGATGCGGCCGGAAGTTACCACGCAGGCGCCTTTGAGCGCATGGGTCCGGCCCTGGCCTACCTGCCCGACTTTGTTGATGACGCCGGGGAAGATCCCGCCGCCTCCACTTACTTTTACGCGGGGTTCGATCACATCTTTGACAGGGGCGATCCGCACGGATTCACCTGGACGCGCCAGCTCCACGTCCGCAGATACGAGCCGGTCATCTTCCAGCACAAGGTCAATGATCTCTTGTCTGCATACATACAGAGTACCGTTTTCTACATAAGTATGATCTGCAAACTGGACATCATTGATAAAGATTTTTCCAAGTTCCAGTTTCATGGGGTAATCCCTCCTTTGTATATTTGTTGTATAGAAACTTTCTATGATATTATCATAATAATCAATAAATACGGGGTTTACAATAGATTTGAATGATAAAATGGTCTGATTTCCTTATAAGGGATGTAAAATTTGCTTTACGTATTAAGAAGAAAATGTTATAGTATGAATATACAAATAACATTTTCTGAAGGGCGCGCTTTCGCGCGGTACAGACAAGCGGGGAGAGCAGATTATGCAAAGTGTGTATGCATCAAAACTTACAAAAGAAAAGATCTGGCCGGATTTTTCGGCTCATTTCAGGAGTCCTTTTACAGCTGCCTCTTATGAGTCGGACATCCGGGAGGTGATGGAGTATTTTAAGCGGGATTTCTGGAAGGTGCGGGAGGCGGAAGTGGAGACATATTTCCGCTGGATGGAACATAAGGTGGAACAGGGGATCTTAAGCGGCGCCACAGTGGCCAAGAAGTTCAGGGAGCTGCATTCCTTCGCGGAATTTGCCTGTGAGAACCGGGAGCAGTACCGGTTGGGGAAGGGGTATCAGGATTACTATCAGCCTTATCTGAAGCGGATGGAGAAGCAGGAGCCCTATGCAAGATCTGTGCCGGCCGGACACGTGGACCGGCTTCTTGCCGCCGCCCAGGAGGATCTTATGGCTTATGGGATCATCCTGCTTTTGTACCGGGCAGGGCTTACTTCCACGGAGATCATCTGGCTTCGGCCCGGGGACCTGACGGTGTATGACAACGGCGTGTACGCGGCGGTGAGAGGCAGGAAGGAGCAGTGCCTGATCCCGGAGGATGTGTTCGCTGTGTTAAGAAAGTATCTGGAGACTTGTCCTGGGCAGCCCTTCTTGTTCTGCAGCAGCCGGGGGAACCAGATGAACCTGATGGGGATCAGCCGGCTTCTGAAGAAATATGAGAAGAAGGCGGGCATCCCATCCTACAGCGCCCAGAGCATCCGGAACACCTGCGGGTTTAATCTTTTTGCTTACGGGGCGGACGAAGAGCAAACTGCCAGCCGGCTTGGAGTGACGGGGGTCCAGATCCGCCGTTACCGGAATGCAGGGTACCGGGAGCAGCTCCAGCTGGAGGCGGAGAAGCTGGTAAAGCTGCGGGCAGAGCCTCCGGCTGCCGGTTCGTAAGTATGTTAAGAATGCGCAAAGCGTCAGAAAATTCACAAAACAAAGATAGATGTATATTTAACAATCTTTTAGAATGGTAAAAATTCACAAAAATGAGGGAATTAAATGAAAAATCTTGCTATTAAGAAAATTTTAAGGTACAATGGACGAAAGTAAAAAGTACATGTGAAAAGGAAGGGAAACGAAAAAAAGAAAAGAGCAAAGGGGGAATTGCATTTATGTTTGACGCTATTAATTCATTCGTTACCACGGTAAACGGCGTTGTATGGGGTTGGCCGATGATCATCCTGCTCCTTGGAACACATATCTTCTTAACGTTCCGGACTGGATTCATCCAGAGACATTCCATCGGAAAAGGTATCAAGCTTTCCGTGACAAGAGATCCGGAAGCAGAAGGTGAAGTATCCCAGTTTGGCGCTCTTACCACCGCGCTGGCGGCTACCATCGGTACCGGTAACATCATCGGTGTTGGTACAGCCATCGCCATGGGTGGTCCCGGAGCGGTTCTGTGGATCTGGCTCAGCGGTGTATTCGGAATCGCTACCAAATATTCCGAGGCGCTGATTGCTGTTAAGTATCGTGTAAAGACAGAAGACGGACGTATGCAGGGCGGCGCGTTCTACGCGCTGGAGAGAGGCCTGAATATGAAATGGCTGGGTATGGTATTTGCAATCCTGGCAGGTGTCGCTTCCTTTGGTATCGGCTGTGCGACCCAGGTTAACGCTATCGCCACAGTTGCCAAAGAGAACTTCAACATTCCGCCTCTTCCGGTTGGAATCGTGATCGCGTTACTTACCGCATTCGTTATCTTCGGTGGAATCAAATCCATCGCTAATGTATGTGAGAAACTGGTTCCCTTCATGGCAATCTTCTATGTACTTGGATGTCTGATCATCCTTGGCATGAACTACGACTTTATCATCCCCGCCATCGTTACCATCTGCAAGCTGGCCTTCACACCTGGCGCGGCTGCCGGCGGTCTGGTTGGTACCGGAATCCTGATGGCGATGCGGTTTGGTATTGCCAGAGGACTTTTCTCCAATGAGTCTGGTATGGGTTCTGCTCCTATCGCGGCTGCAGCGGCTCAGACCAGAAACCCGGTTCGTCAGGCTCTGGTATCCTCCACAGGAACCTTCTGGGATACCGTTGTTGTTTGTCTGATGACTGGTCTTGTACTGGTAACCACCATTATGAAGAACCCCAATATCAATGCAGATGAAGTATCTGACGGCGGCGTTCTGACTTCTCTGGCATTTGGTCAGATCCCGGTTCTTGGTCCATTGATCCTGACTCTTGGTATTATCTGTTTCGCTTACTCCACCATTCTTGGATGGGCTTACTATGGTGAGCGGTGCGTGGAATACTTCGCAGGAAGATTTGGTAAAGGCGTCCTGATCGGATATCGTCTCCTCTATGTTGCAGTTGCGGCGATCGCTCCGGTTGTAGCCCTGGATCTGATCTGGCTGATCGCGGATACGCTGAACGCGTTCATGGCGGTCCCCAACCTGATCGCAGTACTGCTTCTGTCTAACGTGATCGTGAAAGAGACAAAAGAGTACATCAACGATCTGGATAAGAAGGATGAGACTCCGATCCCGGTTATCAAGACCAAATCAGGAAGCGTAAATTAGTATAATTGGTGCGTGCACTTTTGAACATGTACTTTGTCCGGATGAAACCGGACAGAAACAGTTCCGTTCTGGTAGAAATACCGGAACGGGACTGTTTTTTACTTCGCAGGCATTGACGGCGGCTCTGTCTGGTGATAATATAGACAAGAACTACAGAATATAGTAATCCAAAAGATGATGTCTACCACATATGGTGAGAGAAGGGAAAGGCAGGAAAAAAGGATGGCCAAGAGGATCGCACAGTTTCACAAGGTGAGTTTTGATAAGTTTCAGGAAGGATTTACTGACTGCTTCGGATCGGTGGAGGAGAGGGAGATCCGTGATATCTATGAAGCCATCAAGCTGCCGGTGCGGGCTACCAGAGGTTCTGCCGGATACGATTTCTTCGCGCCGCTGTCTCTTTCCATCGCGCCGGGCAGGACGGTGAAGGTTCCCACCGGGATCCGGGTGGAGATGCAGGAGAATTGGGTGCTGAAGTGCTATCCCAGGAGCGGGCTTGGATTTAAGTACCGGCTGCAGTTAAATAATACGGTAGGGATCATTGACAGTGATTATTTCTATTCTGACAATGAAGGCCATATTTTCGCCAAGATCACCAATGACACCAATGAAGGGAAGACGGTGGAGATCGAGGCGGGGACCGGATTCATGCAGGGTATCTTCGTGGAATACGGGATCACGATGGACGACGAGGTATCAACAGTCCGAAACGGCGGACTGGGGAGTACTACAGATAGATAAGGCCCAAAGAAAGGCCGAGTGAGGGACAGTGGGGTAGGCGCTGTTCCAGACCGGGGACGGGGTATTCTTGAAAATACCCCGTCCCCGGTTGCATATTCTGAGAACTGGACGGGCATGATAATTCCAGAAATATGTGATGAGGACGGAGGAAGGATCATGTCTGAGAGAAAACAGGTGACAGCCTCGCGGGAGGCGAATACAGACTATCTGAATCAGGTGCTTCCCATCCGGGAGAGTTTCGACCTGATCCAGAGGGATATCCAGATCGGAGGGCGGATGGCCTCCTTTTATTTTATTGACGGCTTTATGAAGGACGAAGTCATGCTTAAGATCATGGATTCTCTCCTGAAGGTGAAGGAAGAGGAGATGCCGGCGGACGCCACACAGTTCTCCCGGCTGTGCGTTCCCTATGTGGAGGTGGATGTACTGGGAGATTTTGACCAGGTGCTGAAGAACCTGCTGTCGGGAGTGACCTGTCTCTTCATCGACGGTTATGAGGCCTGTATCGCCATTGACTGCAGGACTTATCCCATGCGGAGTGTGGAGGAACCGGACAAGGACAAGTCCCTCAGGGGCTCCCGGGACGGGTTTGTGGAGACGGTGGTGTTCAACACTGCCATGCTGCGGCGGCGGATCCGGGATCCGGAACTGGTGATGGAGATGAAAGAAGTGGGGGACAGCTCCCGTACAGATGTGGCTGTGTGCTATATGAAGGACCGGGTGGACCAGGCGCTCCTTAAGCGGGTGGAAGAACAGATCGGCTCCATTAAGACCGGGGACTTAAGGATGAACCAGCAGAGCCTGGCGGAATGCCTGTTCCGGCGCAAGTGGTATAATCCATTTCCCAAATTCAAGTTCACAGAGCGGCCGGATACGGCGGCGGCCTGCCTGTTGGAGGGAAAGGTGGCCATCCTGGTGGACAATTCTCCCTCGGCCCTGATCCTGCCCACCTCCATTTACGATATGATCGAGGAGGCCAACGATTATTATTTCCCCACCCTGACCCGGGTATACCTGAAGGCGGCACGGGCGCTGATCAATTTCCTCACCATCTTCCTGACGCCGGTATTCCTTCTCTTTATGCAGAATCTCAACTGGCTGCCGGAGGTCTTTGCCTTTGTGGCGGTGAAGGATACGGTGAATATCCCTTTGATCTTCCAGCTTCTCATGCTGGAGATCGCCATCGACGGCCTGCGTCTGGCGGCGCTGAATACGCCCAGCATGCTGAGCACGCCCTTAAGTGTGATCGCCGGCCTGGTGATGGGAGAGTTCTCGGTAAAATCCGGCTGGTTTAACTCGGAAGTCATGCTCTACATGGCCTTTGTGGCGGTGGCAAACTATACCCAGCCCAATTTTGAACTGGGGTATGCGCTGAAATTCATGCGGCTTCAGCTGCTGGTGCTGACGGCCCTCTTTAACTGGGTGGGCTTTGCCGCCGGTTTCGGGATCGTGGTTATGAGCATCTGCTTTAACCGGACCCTTTCCGGAAGAAGTTATCTGGATGTGCGATTGAATTAGAGGAATCCGGGTGCTATAATAGGAAAAGAAACTTAAGAGAAAAGGAAATGACAGACTTATGCAGACATCTGAGGAGAAACTGGGCAGTCAGCCGCTGGGGAAACTGATGGTTTCCATGGCAGTACCGGCGGTGACGGCCCAGTTCATTAATGTACTTTACAATATCGTGGACCGGATCTATATCGGGCACATAGCGGGGTACGGGGATCTGGCCCTCACGGGAGTAGGAGTCACCTTCCCCATCATCACCCTGATCTCCGCCTTCAGCGCCTTCGCAGGCATGGGCGGAGCGCCCCTTGCCTCCATTGAACTTGGGAGACGGAACCATGAGAAGGCAGAGCAGATCCTGGGCAATTCGGCGGCCATGATGATCCTGTTCTCCATCATCCTGACCATCGGGTTTTCCATCTTCAAGACGCCGGTGCTCTATGCCTTCGGCGCCAGCGACGCCACCATCGGGTACGGGGAAGACTATATTGCCATCTATCTTCTGGGAACCATTTTTGTCCAGTTGTCCGTAGGCTTAAACACCTTCATCAGCGGCCAGGGAAGCGCTCTGACTGCCATGCTGTCGGTGCTGATCGGAGCGGTGATCAACATTGTGCTGGATCCCATCTTCATCTTCCTGTTTGGCATGGGAGTGAAGGGGGCGGCCCTGGCCACCATCCTGTCCCAGGCGGTGAGCGCAGCCTGGGTCCTCCGGTTCCTCACTTCGCAGAAGAGTGTGATCCGGCTGCGGAAGCGTTATCTGAAATTCCATGGCTCGGTGGTAAAGAAGATCGCCGGCCTTGGGATCTCTCCGTTTATCATGCAGAGCACGGAAAGCCTGGTCAGCGTGACCCTGAACTATGGCCTGCAGAAATATGGCGGCGATCTGTACGTGGGCACCATGTCCATTATGACCAGTATTATGCAGGTGATCGTTATCCCTATCCAGGGACTGACCCAGGGCGTCCAGCCCATCACCAGCTATAACTACGGGGCGGGAAATAAGGAACGGGTAAAGGGGACCATGGTTCGCCTGATCGCTGTCTGCCTTGCGGGGACGCTTATTTTCGCCGGGATCGCGGTGCTTGCTCCCGGAGTTTACGCCCGGATCTTCACCCCTAAGCCGGAATTGATCGAGATGACCTGCCGGTATATGCCGGTGTATTTCCTGGGGATGACTATTTTCGGGATCCAGTCCGCCTGCCAGTCTACCTTTGTGGCGCTGGGACAGGCCAGGGTGTCGGTGTTTATCGCCCTTCTAAGAAAAGTGATCCTTTTGGTGCCCCTGGCTATCATCCTGCCGGTTTTCCTGGGAGTGGACGGCATCTATCTGGCGGAGCCAATGGCGGATATCACCTCGGTTCTGACCACCAGCGTAGTCTTTGCCGTTACTGTGAAAAAAATTTTGCGTAATATGGGGAAAAGTGGTATGATGAGTGCAGAAAAAGTGAAAAAGGAGGAGGAACGATGAGCGATTTTGTGATCACCGTGAACAGCACGGTGGACGTTCCAAAAGAATGGCTGGAAGAGAGAAATGTACCGGTAGTGCCGTTAAAGTATACAATAGATGGAGAGACTTATGAAGATATGAACGGCCTGTCTGCCAAGGAGTTTTTCCAGAAGCTCAGGGAGGGAAAGATGGCAGTGACTTCCCAGGTAAATCCGGAGGAGGCCAGAGCTGCTCTGGAGCCTTTCCTGAAGGAGGGCAAAGACGTGCTCCATCTGGGATTTTCTTCCGGACTGTCCGGCACCTGCAACAGCATGATGATCGCAGGAGAGGAACTGAAGGAGGACTACCCGGACCGGAAGGTGATCGTGATCGACACCCTGTGCGCCTGCCTGGGAGAGGCCCTGCTCCTCTACTACGCAGTGAAGCTGAGGGACGAAGGAAAGACCATCGAGGAAGTAGCCCAGTGGGCGGAGGAGAATAAGCTCCACATCTGTCATGACGTGACGGTGGACGATCTCAACCATCTGCAGAGAGGCGGCCGGATCTCCAAGACTACCGCCATCCTGGGCACCATGGTGCAGATCAAGCCCATCATCCACATGGACGACACCGGGCACCTGCAGGTGATCGGGAAGGAGCGCGGAAGGAAGAAATCCCTTAACAAGATCGTGGATATGGCGGTGGAGCAGTCAAAAGGCTGGGATAACGACATTATCATGATCACCCACGGAGACTGCCTTGAGGACGCAGAGTATGTGGCAGGTCTGGTGCGCCAGAAGATGGGCATCGACAACATCCTGATCAACAATATCGGAACCGTGATCGGAAGCCATACCGGCCCGGGAGTTGTGGCAGTGTTCTGCCTGGGTAACAAGCGATAGGACGGAAGAAGCCATGAGAAAGAATCTTGTGATCGACAGCCGCATGAAGGAGCTGTGGCCGGCAGTGCGGGTGGGCTGTCTTCAGTACCAGGTACAGGTAGAGAAGAAGAACCCGGAACTGTGGGCTTACCTTAAGAAAGAGATCTATAAGAAGGCAAAAGACGCCATCTTCGATTATGGGGTCAATGAGATCCCCAATATCAAAGAGTCCCGGGCGGCCTACAAGGCGTTCGGGAAGGATCCCAGCCGTTACCGGGTGTCCTCAGAGGCGCTGATCCGGCGGATCGGCCAGGGGAAGGGACTCTATGAGGTGAACACGGTGGTGGATGTGAACAACCTGATCTCCATTGAGTCCGGATTCTCCGTTGGCTCTTATGACGCCGACAGGATGGGAGAGGATCTTGTCTTCCGGATCGGAGAGGCAGGAGAGACCTACAAGGGGATCGGCAAGGAAGAGATCAAGATCGACGCCCTCCCGGTGCTGGCAGATAAGCAGGGCGCCATCGGCAGCTCCACCAGCGACTCGGAGCGGGCCATGATCACAGAGGATGCAGAAGAGGTCCTGACGCTGATCTACTCCTTCTCTGACAATCAGGATCTGGAGAAAGCCCTGGAATCCGGCAGGAGATATCTGGAGCAGTATGCGAAAACCTCCGGGATCCAGAGCTGGATCGTGGAATGATCAAAAAATGGTTGACAGACAGGGAAGACTGTGATAAATTATTAGTTGCGCAAAGCGAAAAGAAAGTAGAGTGTCCACTCTCACCATAGCACGATCGGGTGACTATTGGTTTGATATCGTACAAAAAGACAGGGTATGGATATGCCCGGGGTTTTTGGATGTAACAGAGTGGATAGTCTCGAAACTGTCCACTTTTTTATTTTATGCAATGGGGGTGCAGGGAAATTAGCGATTTAATGATTAACGAACAGATCCGGGACAAGGAAGTACGGGTCATTGGAAGCGACGGACAGCAGCTGGGCATCATGTCGGCCCGGGAAGCACAGAAACTGGCAACAGAAGCAGAACTGGATCTGGTCAAGATCGCTCCGAAAGCTCAGCCGCCGGTATGTAAGATCATCGATTACGGGAAATACCGCTATGAGCAGGCCAGAAAGGAAAAAGAGGCCAGAAAGAAACAGAAGACGGTGGAGATCAAGGAAGTACGGCTTTCGCCCAATATCGACACCAACGATCTGAACACCAAGGTGAACAACGCAAGGAAGTTCCTTAGCAAGGGCAATAAGGTAAAGGTGACGCTGCGTTTCAGAGGCCGTGAGATGGCCCACGTTCAGCAGAGCAAGCACATCTTGGATGATTTTGCCAAACTGGTGGAAGATCTGGCTGTTGTAGAGAAGCCTGCCAAACTGGAAGGCAGGAACATGAGCATGGTTTTAACTGAAAAACGTTAAAAATATATTCACACAAACGCAAGGAGGAATTCATTATGCCAAAAATGAAAACAAATCGGGCTGCTGCAAAGCGCTTTAAGAAGACAGGTACAGGACTGTTAAAGAGAAACAAAGCTTACAAGAGCCATATCTTAACAAAGAAGTCCGCGAAGAGAAAGAGAAACCTGAGAAAGGCTACCATCACGGACGCAACCAACGTAAAGAACATGAAGAAAGCAATGCCATATTTATAAGATCTGGCAGGAAAGTTGAAGGAGGAATAAGACATGGCAAGAATCAAAGGCGGATTAAACGCTAAGAAGAAACACAATAGAGTATTGAAACTGGCAAAAGGATACAGAGGAGCCCGCTCCAAACAGTACCGTGTTGCAAAACAGTCTGTAATGAGAGCTCTGGCAACTGCATACGCAGGAAGAAAACAGCGCAAGCGCCAGATGCGTCAGCTGTGGATCGCCCGTATCAACGCTGCTGCCAGAATGAACGGACTGTCCTACAGCAAGTTCATGCACGGCCTGAAGCTGGCGAACATCGACATGAACCGCAAGATGCTGGCTGAGATGGCAGTGAACGACGCAGAAGGCTTCGCTACACTGGCTCAGGCTGCAAAGGAAAAACTTGCATAAATCTCTTGACAACGCCACGTCACCGTGATAAAGTATAGAAAACCGTTGAGGAAGAGTAAGTATCCGTGGTTGGAACCTTCAGAGAGCTGCAGATGGTGGGATTGCAGCGGATGAGATCATGGAGAATGGGCTTCCGAGGGCGAGCTGAAAGATTTCGAGTAAGCGGGCCGGAGCAGGTCTCCGTTATCAAAACCAGCGTATGATGGTACGTATGAGTGGGTATATCGCACGATATATCAAGCCGGGTGGCACCGCAGGAGTTGATTTTTGATACTCTTGTCCCTGCAAAGTAATTTGTATGGGATAAGGGTATTTTTTATTTTCACAGAAGGTACCCTTTCCCAGGAAAACCAGTGAGCAGAAAGGAGAACCAACATGAAAGAACAGAAAATCCCCTACAAGATCTACCTGGAAGAGAGCGAGATGCCCAAGGAATGGTATAATGTGCGCGCCGATATGAAGAACAAGCCGGCGCCCCTTCTCAATCCGGCTACCCATGAGCCTATGACCGCAGAGGAACTTTCCGTGGTATTCTGTAAAGACCTGGTGGACCAGGAGCTGGACAATGAGAACCGCTACATTGAGATCCCCCGCGAGATCCGGGACTTCTACAAGATGTACCGTCCCGCTCCGCTGGTGCGGGCGTACTGCCTGGAAGAAAGGCTGCAGACGCCGGCGAAGATCTACTATAAGTTCGAGGGAAACAACACCAGCGGCAGCCACAAGCTGAATTCCGCCATCGCCCAGGCCTACTACGCTAAAAAGCAGGGACTGAAAGGTGTGACCACAGAAACAGGAGCCGGCCAGTGGGGAACAGCCCTTGCTATGGCCTGCGCTTACCTGGAGCTGGACTGTAAAGTATTCATGGTGAAATGCTCCTATGAGCAGAAGCCCTTCCGCCGGGAAGTGATGCGCACCTACGGCGCCAGCGTGACTCCCTCCCCCTCCATGGAGACGGAGGTAGGCCGGAAGATCCTGGAAGCACATCCGGGAACCTCGGGAAGCCTTGGCTGCGCCATCTCAGAGGCCGTTGAGGTGGCCCTTGGAAGCGAGGGATACCGGTATGTGTTGGGAAGTGTACTGAACCAGGTGGTGCTTCACCAGTCCATCATCGGTATGGAGACCAAGCTGGCTCTGGATAAATATGGTGTGACGCCGGATATCATTATCGGCTGCGCCGGAGGAGGATCCAACCTGGGTGGCCTGATCTCCCCATTTATGGGAGAGAAGCTGCGGGGCGAGAAGGACTACCACTTTATCGCGGTGGAGCCAGCTTCCTGTCCCAGCATGACCAGAGGCGTTTATGCCTACGACTTCTGTGATACCGGAATGGTATGCCCGCTGGCCAAGATGTATACGCTGGGAAGCGGGTTCATCCCCTCACCCAACCATGCAGGCGGTCTTCGTTATCACGGCATGAGCCCCATCCTGTCCCAGCTCTATGCGGACGGCTACATGGAGGCCCGCTCGGTGGAGCAGACGTCAGTGTTCGCGGCGGCAGAGCAGTTTGCCCGGATCGAGGGCATCCTTCCGGCGCCGGAGAGCAGCCATGCCATCAAGGTGGCCATGGACGAGGCTATGAAGTGCAAGGAGACAGGAGAAGAGAAGACCATCGTGTTCGGCTTGACGGGAACCGGGTATTTTGATATGGTTGCTTATGAGAAGTTCCATAACGGACAGATGGAGGATTACATTCCTTCGGATGAGGATCTGAAGACCGGATTTGACGGGATCCCCCGTTTCCCGGGCAATATGGAATAATACGGACAGGACAGATGGAGGTGGCCCTATGAAAGTATTGGTAGTGGTAGATATGCAGAAGGATTTTGTGGACGGAGCCCTGGGGACAAAAGAAGCCCAGGCCATTGTACCCAAAGTGGCGGAGAAGATCCGAAGCTTTGACGGGGAGGTCTATTATACAAGAGACACCCATGAGAAGAATTATCTGGATACCCAGGAGGGGAAACTGCTGCCGGTACCCCACTGTATCCTTGGCACGGAAGGGTGGGAACTGGTGCCTGAGATCCGGGAGCTGGCCGGGGACCAAATTTACAATAAACCCACCTTTGGCAGTGTAGAACTGTGTTACGGCCTGAAAGAAGCCATGCTGGATGAGGAAGTAGAGGCAGACGGGAACCTGATCCAGTCCATTACGCTGGTGGGACTTTGCACAGATATCTGTGTCATCTCCAACGCCATGCTGCTGAAGGCTTTCTTCCCGGAAGTGCCGGTGATCGTGGACGCTTCCTGCTGCGCGGGAGTGACGCCAGAGAGTCATGAGAACGCGCTGGAGGCCATGAAGATGTGCCAGATCCAGGTGGAAAATCTATAGGTTAAAAAGCAGAAAAAGAGAAGCCATTTTGCAGGCTTCTCTTTTTTATGTAGATTTATGCGCTTTCCTCAGTTTGTTCAGATTCTTCTGCTGTCTGGGCCTTCAGGTTCTTATTGGCTGTGGAAAGCATAAGCTTGATCCGGTTCAGCTGGTTGACTTCGCTGGCGCCGGGGTCAAAGTCGATGGCCACGATGTTGGACTCAGGGTAGAGCCGGCGCAGCTCTTTGATCACGCCTTTTCCTACCACATGGTTAGGAAGGCAGGCAAAGGGCTGGGTGCACACAATGTTGGGCGCCCCGCTGTGGATCAGCTCCAGCATCTCGCCGGTGAGGAACCATCCCTCGCCGGTCTGGTTGCCCAGGGATACAATGTCTGAAGCCATCCGGCCAAGTTCCCGGATATCTGCCGGCGGATCAAAATGCCGGCTGGCCTTGAATGCTTTGGTGGCAGGAGCCCGGAACCATTCTACCGCTTTGATGCCCAGGTTCCCGATAAGGGCTTTGGATTTCTTCATCCCCAGGTGGGATACCTTGAAGTTCTGGTTGTAGAAGCAGTAGAGCAGGAAGTCCAGAAGATCCGGAACTACCGCCTCGGCTCCCTCGCTCTCCAGAAGCTCCACCAGATAGTTGTTGGCGGCGGGCAGGAATTTCACCAGGATCTCGCCCACCACGCCTACCCGTGGTTTTTTGATGTCCAGAAGTTCAATGTTGTTGTCAAAGTCTGCGATGATCTCCTGGCAGAGTTTCTTGAACCGGCGCCGGGATGGATGAGGAGCGGCCACAAATTCTGCGCACACCTTCTTCCATTTCTCATGCATGGCGTCCACGGAGCCCGGCACTGCCTCGTAGGGCCGCAGCCGGTATACGCACTTCATAAAGATATCGCCGAATACGGCGGCGTAAAGTCCCCGCAGTACCAGGGACGGGGTGATCTTGAATCCCGGGTTGCCCTCCAGTCCGCTTAAGTTGATGGAGATCACCGGGATATAGGAATATCCGGCCTTCTTCAGCGCCCGGCGGATGAAGCCGATATAGTTGGAAGCCCGGCAGCCGCCGCCGGTCTGGCTGATGATGACCGCGATCTTGTGGGTGTCGTACTTCCCGGACAGGATGGCTTCCATGATCTGGCCTACTACCATCAGGGAGGGATAGCAGGCGTCGTTGTTTACATATTTCAGTCCCACGTCCACTGCCTGCTTGTTGTCATTTGGCAGCACCTCCACATGGTAGCCGGAGGCGTTGAAGGCAGGCTCCAGAAGCTCAAAGTGGATGGGCGACATCTGGGGACAGAGGATGGTATAGTCTTTGCGCATCTCCTTGGTGAAGGGCACCTTGGTGATGGCGGAAGAGTGGATCGTACGCTCTTCCTTTCTCTGGTCCCTGACACGGATGGCGGCCAGAAGGGAGCGCACACGGATCCTGGCGGCGCCCAGGTTGTTGACCTCGTCGATCTTCAGGGATGTGTAGATCTTGTCAGAGTTATTCAGGATTTCCGCCACCTGGTCGGTGGTGACGGCGTCCAGCCCGCAGCCGAAGGAATTAAGCTGGATCAGATCCAGGTTCTCCCGGGTCTTAACAAAGTTGGCCGCGGCGTAGAGCCGGGAGTGGTACATCCACTGGTCCATTACATTTAAAGGCCGCTCCACCGGGTGGAGATGGGAGATGGAATCCTCGGTCAGTACCGCTACGTTGTAGGAGTTGACCAGTTCCGGGATACCGTGATTGACCTCCGGGTCGATATGGTAGGGACGACCGGCCAGGACAATGCCCCGGTTGCCGGTCTCATCCAGATATTTGATGGTCTCTTCTCCTTTGCGCCGCATATCCTCCCGGCAGTTCTCCAGTTCCATCCAGGCGTCATGTACCGCCGCCTTGATCTCGCCGGCAGAGAGGGAGAATTTCTTAGACAGTTCCTCCTGCAGCCGGTAGGCGATGGTCTCCTCGCTTGCGAAGGAGAGGAAGGGGTGAATGAAATCCACCTCGCCATTCACGATGGCGTCAATGTTGTTCTTGATGTTCTCCGGATAGGAGGTGACGATGGGGCAGTTATAGTGGTTGTTGGCCTCCGTAAACTCATTCCGCTCGTAGGGGATGCTGGGATAGAAAATGTGTTTGATCCCCTGGTTGATCAGCCACTGTACATGGCCGTGGGCCAGCTTGGCCGGGTAACACTCGGACTCGCTGGGGATGGATTCGATGCCAAGCTCGTAGATCTTCCGGGTGGAAGACGGAGAGAGCACCACAGAGAAGCCCAGTCTGGTGAAAAATGTGAACCAGAAGGGATAATTCTCGTACATATTCAGCACCCGGGGAAGGCCGATGACGCCCCGGGGCGCCTCTTCTTCCGGAAGGGGTGTATAGTCAAAGTAACGTTTTAACTTGTAGGCAAACAGGTTGGGCAGTTTGTTCTCCGTCTTCTCTTTGCCAAGTCCCCGCTCACAGCGGTTTCCGGTGATAAACCGGCGGCCGCCGCTGAAGTGGTTGATGGTAAGACGGCAGTTGTTGGTGCAGCCCTTGCACTTGGTCATGGTGGTAGAATACTCCAGGGCCTCGATCTCATCGATGGGAAGCATGGTGGTGCCTTCGCAGTCTATGTAACGCTCCCGGGCGATGAGAGCCGCGCCGAATGCCCCCATGATCCCGGCGATATCCGGGCGGATGGCGTGGCAGTTGGCGATCTTCTCAAAGCTTCGCAACACCGCGTTGTTGTAGAAGGTTCCCCCCTGAACTACGATGTGCTGGCCAAGCTCTGTGGCGTCGGACACCTTGATCACCTTGAACAGGGCGTTCTTGATGACAGAGTAGGCAAGGCCGGCGGAGATGTCCGCCACGGACGCGCCCTCTTTCTGCGCCTGTTTTACCTTGGAATTCATGAATACGGTACAGCGGGTGCCAAGGTCGATGGGGTTGCCGGCAAACAGGGCTTCATGGGCGAAGTCCTCCACAGAATAATTCAGGGACTTGGCGAAGGTCTCAATGAAGGAGCCGCACCCGGAGGAGCAGGCTTCGTTGAGCTGAACGCTGTCTACCGTCTGATTCTTGATCTTGATGCATTTCATATCCTGGCCGCCGATGTCCAGAATGCAGTCCACATCCGGCTCAAAGAAGGAAGCGGCGTAGTAGTGGGCCACAGTCTCAACCTCTCCTTCGTCCAGAAGAAGGGCGGCTTTGATCAGCGCTTCCCCGTATCCGGTGGAACAGGAGTGGACGATCTCCACCCCTTCGGGAAGCTTGCTGTAAATGTCTTTGATGGCAGCGATGGTGGTGCCCAGAGGATCTCCTTCGTTATTGTGGTAGAAGGAGTAGAGAAGGGTTCCGTCTTCTCCCACCAGGGCAGCCTTGGTGGTGGTGGAACCGGCGTCAATGCCAAGGAAAGCCTTCCCCTGATAGGAGGCAAGATCCTTGACCGGAACCTGGTGCCGGTCGTGGCGTTCCTTGAACTCCTGGTAATCCGCCTCGCTGGCGAAGAGAGGCTCCATACGGTCCACCTCAAAGTCCATCTTGATCCGTCCCTCCAGACGCTGCTGCATCTCCTGGAGCGCCACATCCAGATCCCGCTCAGAATTCAGGGCGCTTCCGATGGCCGCGAAGAGGTGGGAGTGGTTGGGCGCGATGGTGTGCTCGTCGTCCAGCTTCAGGGTGCGCACAAAGGCTTCCCGGAGCTCGGACAGGAAATGAAGAGGTCCCCCCAGGAACGCCACATGGCCCCGGATAGGCTTGCCGCAGGCCAGACCGCTGATGGTCTGGTTGACTACTGCCTGGAAGATGGAGGCGGCCAGGTCTTCCTTGGACGCGCCTTCATTGATCAGGGGCTGAATATCGGATTTGGCGAACACGCCGCAGCGGGCGGCGATGGAGTAGAGCGCCTTGTAGTTTTTGGCATACTCGTTAAGACCAGAGGCGTCCGTCTGGAGAAGGGAAGCCATCTGGTCGATGAAGGAACCGGTACCGCCGGCGCACACGCCGTTCATCCGCTGTTCCACATTGCCGCCTTCAAAATAGATGATCTTGGCGTCCTCGCCGCCAAGCTCAATGGCTACGTCAGTCTGAGGGGCGTAATCCTGCAGGGCGGTGGATACGGCGATCACTTCCTGAACAAAAGGAACGCCCAGGTGTTTGGCCAGGGTCAGTCCTCCGGAACCGGTGATCACCGGAGAGACGTGGATGGCGCCTAATTTATAGATGGCCCGGCCAAGAAGGTCGGACAGGGTCTCCTGGATATTGGCGAAATGCCGTTCATAGTCGGAGAACACCACTTCATTGTCCATATCCAGGATGGCGATCTTTACCGTGGTGGAACCGATATCAATACCCAGTGTATACTGCTCTTTCTGACTCATATTGAAAACTCCTCACATAGTAAATCTATGAATTTCTTCTTATTAAATGTGTGTCCCGTTTTTGCAACACGTAACATTATACGACAAAATATTTGAAATGACAATTCGCAAAATCTAAAGAAACCATAAAGACCCGCTAAGAATCCGCTAAGAAAACGAAAGAGACCGGGAAACCGGCGCGGCAGAACCGATTGACAAACACCCACCGAGACGGTAGAATGACTACAGTGCTATCATGAAAAACGGAGTGAAACGAACATGAACTGGTTAGATAAATTGGAACGTAAATTTGGCAGATATGCCATCCATAATCTGATGTATTACATCATCGTGCTCTATGTCGCGGGGCTGGTGCTCCAGCTGTTCGTGCCGGAATTCTATTATCAGTATCTGTGCCTGGATGTGCCGGCGATCCTTCGGGGGCAGGTGTGGCGTGTGGTGACCTTTATCATCCAGCCGCCTCAGACCAGCTATCTTTTCATGGTTTTTGCCCTTTATCTCTATTACATGCTGGGCAAATCCCTGGAACAGACCTGGGGGGCCTTCCGGTTTAACCTGTACTTTTTCGCGGGGATGCTGTTCCATGTGATCGCAGCCTTTGCCGCATATTTTATCACCGGGTTTTCCTTCCCGCTGGGGACCTGGTATCTGAATATGTCGCTTTTCTTCGCCTTTGCGGCGATCTACCCGGATATGCAGTTCTATCTGTTCTTCGCCATTCCGATCAAGGCCAAATGGCTGGGCTGGCTGGACGGGATCTATTTCCTCTACACCATCGTCCAGGCTTTCCTGCCGGCTTACGGAGGAGGACCACTTGGATTCTTCTACCGGTCCAACGCCATCGGAGCCGCGGTTTCCATCCTGAACTTCGTGATCTTCTTCCTGGGGAGCAGGCACAGCAGGGGATATTCCCCGAAACAGGCGCGGCGCAAGCGGGAATTCCAGAAGAAGGTAAGAGCGTCCCGGCCGGTGAATCACTATCCCGGCGGGGCAAGACACCGCTGCGCGGTGTGCGGAAGGACGGAACTGGACGACCCAACATTGGAATTCCGGTACTGTTCCAAATGTAACGGGAATTACGAATACTGTCAGGATCATCTGTTTACCCATACACATGTCAAATAGGAAATGAGGAGGAAGAGACATTGAAGAAAACAAAGATCGTATGTACCATGGGACCAAGGAGCGACGATGAGGCGATCATGCGCGCCCTGGTGAGAGAAGGCATGGATGTGGCCAGATTTAACTTCTCCCACGGCACCCATGAGGAGCAGAAAGGCCGCATGGATATGCTGAAAAGGATCCGGGAGGAAGAGAAGAAGCCTATCGCCATCCTTCTGGATACCAAAGGACCGGAGATCCGTACCGGTGTGCTGAAAGACGGGAAGAAAGTAATGCTGGAGACAGGAAGTGAATTCATTCTGACTACCAGAGAGATAGAAGGAGACGAGAAGAAGGTCTCTATCACCTATGACGGCCTGGTGGAGGATGTCCAGGTGGGCACCATCATCCTGGTGGACGACGGCCTGATCGGACTGGAAGTGAAGACAAAGCGGCAGGATGAGATCGTCTGCCGGGTGGTCAACGGCGGAGAGCTGGGAGAGCGCAAAGGCGTAAATGTTCCCAATGTTCCGGTGCGGCTGCCGGCTATCACGGAGAAAGACCGGGAGGACTTACGATTCGGCGTGGAGCAGGGGATTGATTTCATTGCGGCTTCCTTCGTCCGCAATGCGGAATGTATCCTGGAGATCCGGGCCTTCCTGAAGGAATGCGAGGCGCCTTATATCCCCATCATCGCCAAGATCGAGAATGCGGAAGGGATCAAGAATATTGACGAGATCATCCGCTGCGCGGACGGGATCATGGTTGCCCGGGGAGACCTGGGTGTGGAGATCCCGGCGGAGGAAGTTCCCTATCTGCAGAAGATGATCATCCAGCGGTGCAATGACAACTATAAACCGGTGATCACCGCCACCCAGATGCTGGATTCCATGATCCGCAATCCCCGTCCCACCCGTGCGGAGGTGACGGATGTGGCCAATGCGGTGTACGACGGAACAGACGCAGTGATGCTGTCCGGAGAGACGGCCCAGGGTAAGTATCCGGTAGAAGCGCTGCAGATGATGGTGCACATTGTGGAGAATACAGAGAAACATCTGGATTACGACCTGATCCTGAAGCAGGCAGAAGAGCATCGGATGAAGAGCGTATCCAGCGCCCTGGCCCATGCTACTGTGACCACAGCCGGGAATCTGGGGGCAAAATGTATCATCGCGCCTTCCATGTCCGGAGCTACTTCCAGGGTGGTGTCCAAATTCAAACCAAAGACGGAGATCATTGGGGTTACGCCCAACGAGCGGACTCTGCGCAGAATGCAGATCTACTGGGGGGTGCGTCCCATGAAATCTATTCAGGTATATACCACGGAAGATATCTGCAACAGCGCCATTGAACTGGTCTGCGCCAAGCAGCTGGCAGAGACGGGAGATGTGGTGGTGCTGACGGCAGGGATCCCGTCGCCCCATGTGGCAGGCGCGGGAACTGGTTTCAGTAATATGATGCGGATTGCGGTAGTAGAGTAATGGTTTTTGCCGGAACTATTGACAGTTGAGGCGAAAGGAATTATAGTGTTTCTGTAGAGAACTACTAATAGAGCGCAAAAGAGGAATCGTGAAATGGAAAACAATGTATTCACAGAACATTTGACGAAGTTCGGACTCACCCGTCAGGAGGCATGTATCTATGAATGCCTTCTCTCGGAGGGGAAGACCACAGGGTATGAGGTGGCGAAGAAGATCGGGATCTCCCGTTCCAACGCCTATGCGTCCCTTGCCAGCATGACGGAAAAAGGGGCGGCCTATCTGGTGGAGGAAGGAAGCACGCGGAAATATGTGCCGGTTCCCCTGGATGAGTTCTGCCGCAACAGCATCCGCGGGCTGGAGGGATCTGCCAAGTGGCTGATCCAGCATAAGCCGGAGGAAAGGTCCCATGTGGAAGGATATATCACCATTGAGGGGGCGGATCACATCCTGAATAAGATGAAGAATCTTCTGATCACCGCAGAGGACCGGGTTTATATCTCCTGTACCAGGAATTACCTGCTCCTTCTTGTGGAGGAGCTGGATCAGCTGATCGCCACAAGAAAGAAACTGGTGATCGTCACCGATCAGCCGGTCAGCCTTAAGAATGCCCGCGTCTATGTGGGAGAGCCCAGGGGAAGAGAGATCGGGATCATCACGGATTCCCGGTACGCCCTGATCGGAGAATATGGAGAGGGCAGCATGAACACCTGCCTGTATTCCGGGCAGAAGAATTTCGTGACACTCTATAAGCGCGCTCTGGCCAATGAGATAAAACTGACAGCGATACAGGAGGCAGACAGACGAGCATGAAAAAAGAGCCATTTGTTACAGAAGCACAATTAGAAGAGATTGTAAAAGAATTTCCCACCCCCTTCCATCTCTATGACGAGAAGGGGATCCGCAGGAATATGGAGGCCTTAAGAGACGCCTTCTCCTGGAATCCGGGATATAAAGAATATTTTGCGGTAAAAGCTACGCCCAACCCGTTTCTGATCAACATCTTAAGAGAGTACGGGTGCGGGTGCGACTGCTCTTCCTATACAGAGCTTATGCTCTCCGAGGCCATGGGAGCAGTGGGGGAGGATATTATGTTTTCCTCCAACGACACGCCGGCGGAAGAGTTTGTCTATGCCCATAAACTGGGGGCGATCATCAATCTGGACGATATTACTCATATTGATTTTCTGGAGAAAGCCATTGGGGAGATCCCGGAGACCATCAGCTGCCGGTTCAATCCGGGCGGCCTTTTCAAGATCAGCAATGATATCATGGACAACCCGGGAGATTCCAAGTACGGGATGACCAGGGAGCAGCTTTTCTCCGCCTTCAAGATCCTGAAGGAAAAAGGGGCGAAGGAATTTGGGATCCATGCCTTTCTTGCCAGCAATACGGTGACTAATGAGTATTATCCCATGCTGGCCAAGATCCTGTTTGAAGTGGCGGTAGAACTTCAGCAGGAGACAGGATGCCATATCAAATTCATCAATCTGTCCGGCGGGATCGGGATTCCTTACCGCCCGGATCAGGAGCCCAATGACATCCGGATCATCGGGGACGGCGTGCGCCGGGTGTATGAAGAGGTGCTGGTTCCCGCGGGGATGGGCGACGTGGCGCTTTATACAGAACTGGGCCGGTTTATGATGGGACCCTACGGATGTCTGGTGACCCGGGCGATCCATGAGAAGCATACCTATAAGGAATATATCGGCGTGGACGCCTGCGCGGTGAACCTGATGCGTCCGGCCATGTATGGAGCTTATCATCACATTACGGTCATGGGGAAGGAGCATCTGCCCTGCGACCATAAGTATGATGTGGTGGGATCTTTGTGTGAGAACAATGACAAGTTCGCCATCGACCGGATGCTCCCGGAGATCGAGAAGGGAGATCTGCTGGTGATCCACGATACCGGCGCCCACGGATTCTCCATGGGGTACAATTATAACGGCAAGCTCAGGTCAGCGGAAGTGCTGCTTAAGACGGACGGAACGGCGCAGCTGATCCGCAGGGCGGAGACGCCGGCGGACTATTTTGCCACTTTCGACTGTTTTGATATTGGAAAGAAACTGATCTGATACAGTGTTTTTCAATGAGGAGGGAAAAGAAATGAAGAGGATGAAATGTCTGGTGCTTGCGCTTGTGCTGATGATCTCTGCCTGGGCTCTTGCAGGCTGCGGCGGGATGTCAGAGGACGAGGCCAAAGAATACGCCCAGGCTGTGCTGGACGCCAGCTACAAGGGAGAATTTGATTCCTACATGGAACTGACAGACTCCACGGAAGAGGAAGCCAGGGAGATGTATGAGGGAAATATGGACGCCACCATGGCCGCAGTGGGATTTGAAGAGCTGGGAGCTTCCCAGGAGATGCAGGCGGATTACCGGCAGCTTTTCCTGGACATGGCGAAGCTGGCCAAATATTCCCTGGGAGATGTGACAGAGATGGAGAACGGATTTGAGATCCAGGTGACGGTGGAGCCTTTCATCGGGCTGGACGGCCTGGAGACAGAGCTGACGGATGCGGTTATGGCACAGCTTACTGAATCGGGAGAGATCCCAGATGACGATGAGCTTAACCAGATGACCATGCAGACCATGTACGACCTTATGCAGGACAGGCTGGAAGCGCCGGAATACGGGGAAGCAGAGAGCATGACCATCCGGGTGACGGCGGACTCCGACAATGTGTACTCGATCCCGGAGGAAGATACCACGGCCCTTGACAACGCCCTGTTCCCCATGTAAAAAGTGGTTGTAATCCAGAATACTTTGTGATACAATAATTCTCGGCTTCCAAAGAAGCCGGGATAAGCGGATGTGGCGGAATGGCAGACGCACAAGACTCAAAATCTTGCGGGGGCGACCTCGTGTGGGTTCAAGTCCCACCATCCGCAGTAGAACAGCCTTTCACAGTTGGAAGGCTGTTTTTGTTTTGCCTTCTGGAGATAATTTTCGGCTTTCAAAATATCCGGTTTTAGTGTATACTGGATGATAGCGCAACAGGTGCGCTTATCAGCCGATATTGGAGGCAGATCTGATGAGAGAGAAAATCGTACTGATCGACGGACACAGCATCCTGAACCGGGCGTTCTACGGGGTGCCGGACCTGACCAACTCGGAAGGGCTCCACACCAATGCTGTGTACGGTTTCTTAAATATTATGTTCAAGATCCTGGACGAGGAGCAGCCGGAGTACCTTACGGTGACCTTCGACGTCCATGCGCCCACTTTCCGGCATGAGCTCTACGGGGATTACAAAGGCACCCGCAAGCCCATGGCGGAGGAACTGCGGGAACAGGTGCCGGTGATCAAGGATGTGCTAAGAGCCATGGGAGTGAAGATCATCGAGCAGGCCGGCCTTGAGGCGGACGACCTTCTGGGAACCCTGTCCCGGCGCTGTGAGGAGCAGGGACTTGATGTATCTATTATCTCGGGAGACCGGGATACCCTGCAGCTTGCCACAGAACATGTGAAGATCCGGATCCCCAAGACAAAGCAGGGACGGACCGAGGTGGAAGACTACAACGCGGATCAGGTGAAGGAGCGCTACGGGGTTACACCTCAGGAATTCATCGATGTGAAAGCTCTGATGGGGGACGCTTCCGACAATATCCCCGGGGTTCCGGGGGTGGGGGAGAAGACGGCCACCAAGATCATAGAGGAGTATCATTCTCTGGAAAATGCTTACGCTCATGTGGATGAGATCAAGCCGCCAAGGGCCAGCAAAAATCTGAAAGAATACTGGGACCAGGCTAAGATGAGCAAGGTCCTGGCAACCATAGAGACACACGCGGACATTCCCTTTCACCTGGAGGAAGCCAGACGGGGAGAACTTTATACTCCGCAGGCTCACACCCTGTTCCAGCGGTTGCAGTTTAAGAATCTTCTTAGCCGGTTTGACGTTCAGGTGGATGCCAACAAGGTGGAAGAGCATTTCCGGGAAGTGACAGAGCTTTCAGAGATCGAGAAGGTCTTCGCGGAGGCGGAGCAGGCAGAACGGGTAGGAGCGGCTCTTACTGTAGATGAGGAGACGGTGCTTCCCCTTTTCGCCCATGCTTCCGGCTATGGCAGGATCTCCCTTGCCTACGGGCCGGAGCAGATCGTGACCATCCCCTGTTCCATGGAACTTGGCATGGATCTGCTGCTTGAGAAGCTGTCAGCGCTGGCCGGGAAGGCCGGGGAGTTCGTGATGTGCGGACTGAAGGAATATCTGGATCAGCTGCCGGATCTTAAGGAAGAGCAGTGTTTTGATCCCATTATCGCCGCATATCTTCTGAATCCGCTGAAAAGCGATTATGATTATACCGATGTGGCCAGAGAGCAGCTGGATCTTCTGATCGACGAGAAGCTGGAGACGAAGAAGAAATCCTGCTATGAGGCCTACACCGCCTGGGCGTCCTGCCCCATACTTGCCGGGAAGCTTCAGGAGACCGGGATGGACCGGTTGTTTCGGGAAGTGGAGATGCCCCTTGTCTTTACCCTTCGGGAGATGGAGCGGGCCGGCGTCAAAGTGGAGGCGGCTGCCCTGAAGGCTTACGGCGAACAGCTGGGCGGGCGGATCGTGGAACTGGAGCAGGAGATCTATCAACTGGCCGGAGAAGAATTCAACATCAATTCCCCCAAACAGCTGGGTGTGATCCTGTTTGAGAAACTGGAAATGCCCCACGCCAAGAAGACCAAGACCGGGTACTCTACGGCGGCGGAGGTACTGGACAAGCTTGCCCCGGATTATCCGCTGGTGGCGAAGATCCTGGAATACCGGCAGCTTGCCAAGCTGAAGTCCACTTACGCGGACGGCCTTGCCAACTTTATCGGGCCGGACGGGCGGATCCACGGGAAGTTCCATCAGACAGTAACTGCCACCGGGCGGCTCAGCAGCTCAGAGCCCAACCTGCAGAACATTCCGGTACGGGTAGAACTTGGCAGACTGATCCGGAAGGTTTTCGTCCCGGAGGAAGGCTATGTATTTGTGGATGCGGATTATTCCCAGATCGAGCTCAGGGTGCTGGCCCATTGTTCCGGGGATCCCAATCTGATCCGGGCTTACCGGGAGGCCAGGGACATCCACCGGATCACGGCGTCTCAGGTGTTCCATGTACCGTTTGAGGAGGTGACTCCTCTTCAGCGCAGGAACGCCAAGGCAGTGAATTTCGGTATCGTCTACGGCATCAGTTCCTTTGGATTGAGCCAGGATTTAAGCATCACCCGCAAAGAGGCGGCACAGTATATCGAAGATTATTTCCGGACCTATCCGGGGATCAAGAGATTCCTGGACGACGCGGTAGCCCACGCCAGGGAAGAGGGTTACGTGACCACTTTGTTTGGAAGGCGCCGTCCGGTGCCGGAGCTTGCTTCCAGCAATTATATGCAGCGATCCTTCGGGGAGCGGGTGGCTATGAACGCGCCCATTCAGGGGACGGCGGCGGACATCATCAAGATCGCTATGAACGGCGTTGGCCGGAGGCTGAAGGAAGCAAACATGCGATCCCGTCTGGTACTGCAGGTCCACGATGAGCTTCTGATCGAAGCCTATCAGCCGGAACTTGCCCAGGTGGAAGCGATCCTGCGGGAGGAAATGGAACAGGCGGCATCCCTGGATGTGCCATTGGAGATAGATATGCACACAGGAGAAAACTGGTACGAAGCAAAGTAAGAGGTGAAAGCGTATGAAGATCATTGGAATCACAGGCGGCATCGGAGCAGGAAAGACACAGGTCCTGGAGTATCTCAACAGCAGATACGGGGCCACCGTATGCCAGGCAGATGAGGTGGCGAAGAAACTTCAGAAAAAAGGCGGGGCATGTTACGATGCCATCGTAGAACACTTCGGCCAGGAGATCCTGGACGAAAAAGGAGAGCTTGACCGAGCGCGGCTGGGAGATATCGTATTCGCAGACCGTTCTCAGCTCTCAGTATTGAACCGGATCGTACATCCGGCGGTGAAGGACGAGATCTTGAAGAAGATCCGCCAGGAAGAAAGGAAGAATACCAATCTTTTTGTGATCGAGGCGGCGCTTCTCATCGAGGATCATTACGATGAGATCTGCGATGAGATCTGGTATATCTATGTGGAGGAGGCAGTCCGCGAGAACCGGCTGTACTACTCCCGGGGATATGACGCGGCCAGGATCAGAAGCATTATGCGGGCGCAGCTTCCCAAGGAAATGTTCCTGGAGCACAGCGACCGGGTGATCGACAACAGCGGCGTGTTCGCGGAGACCATGCTGCAGCTGGACAAGATCATCAAAGAATTGTAGTTGTAAAGGATGGATGAAATACATATGAGACTATGCAGTATTGCCAGCGGGAGCAGCGGAAACTGTATCTATGTGGGAGACGACCACACTCACCTGCTGGTGGACACCGGGATCAGCAAGAAGCGGATCGAGGAAGGGTTAAAGGAACTGGACATCAAAGGCGAGGAACTGGACGGGATCCTGATCACCCACGAGCATATCGACCATATCCAGGGACTGGGCGTGTTCAGCCGCAGATATGAGATCCCCGTTTATGCCACAAAAGGCACCGTCGAGGGGATCAAAAGCTGCAGAAGCCTGGGGAGCCTGCCGGAAGGGTTGCTGCACCCGGTAGAGATCGACCAGGGATTTGCCCTGGGCGGAATGGAAGTGCGGCCTTTCGCCATTTCCCACGACGCCAACGAGCCTTCCGGATTCCGGATCGAGAATGGGAAGAAAGCGGTGGCGGTTGCCACGGACCTGGGCATGTATGACGGATATACGGTGGAGAATCTAAAGGGCTTAAATGGAGTGGTCCTGGAGGCAAACCATGATATCCACATGCTGGAGGTGGGCCCCTATCCCTATCCGCTGAAAAGGCGGGTGATGGGGGATAAAGGCCACCTGTCCAACGAGTGGTCGGGACGGCTTCTATGCGATATCCTCCATGACGGTCTCCAGTATGTAGTGCTGGGGCACCTGAGCAAGGAGAACAATTACGCGGAGCTTGCCTATGAGACGGTGAAGCTGGAAGTCAGCATGGGTGACAATCCCTACCGGGGAGAAGACATTCCCATGATGGTGGCAAAGCGGGACAGCGTTTCACAAGTTATTACATTATAAAGATCATCAGAAAAGAGGAGAATTGAGGATAAATCTATGGAGAAGATAGCGATCGTAACTGACAGCAACAGCGGGATCACACAGGAAAAAGCGAAAAAGCTTGGCATTCGGGTGCTGCCGATGCCTTTCTATATCAACGGGGAACTGTTCTATGAGGACATTACCCTGACCCAGGAAGAATTCTATCAGCGTCTGGCGGAAGACGCGGACATCTCTACCTCCCAGCCGTCCCCCGCGGAAGTGACAGGACTGTGGGACGAGGTGCTGCAGGATAACGACAAGATCATCTACATCCCCATGTCCAGCGGGCTTTCCAGCTCCTGTGAGACAGCCATGGGTCTGGCCCGGGATTATGAAGGGAAGGTCTATGTGGTGGACAACCAGCGGATCTCCATTACCCAGCAGCAGTCGGTGTGGGATGCTATCGAGATGCGGGATAAAGGGATGAGCGCGGAAGAGATCGTGGACGTGCTTATGCGGGAGAAGCTGGAAGCTAGCATCTACATCACCGTAGATACGCTGAAATACCTGAAGAAGGGCGGAAGAGTAACGCCTGCTGCCGCTACCATCGGCACGGTTCTGAACTTAAAGCCGGTGCTCACCATCCAGGGAGAGAAACTGGATGCGTTTGCCAAGGTGCGGGGCATCAAAGCGGCCAAGAAGACCATGCTGGACGCCATGGAGAAAGATATCAAGGAGCGGTTCGCCGGGAAGGAAGTCCACCTGGAAGGCGCCTACACCTGCTCTGATGAAGCGGCCCAGGAGTGGAAGCAGGAGATCGCGGAGCGGCTGCCGGGATATGATATCGTAATGGACCGGCTGTCCCTTAGCGTCAGCTGCCATATCGGGCCGGGGGCCATCGCCATCGCCTGCAGTAAGAAGATCGAACTGTAAAATATAGTGGGATGAGAGAAGAACTCTCTGGGATCCGGAATCTCAGAGAGTTCTTTTTTGCTGTCAGCACCGCACGATCTGCTGCTGGTATTCATTGATGAAAGGCAGTTTATATTTCTCCGTGATCACGCTCTCGTAGAGATCTGCGGCGAAGAGATCCAGCTCCAGCATCCGGGCCGCCGGTCCGGTGAGGGTGTCCCCCTGAGAGAGCTTAGTGATCAGCGGGATCTGGGTATGCTCCTTGATATGGGTAAGGAGAGCCGTACTGTCCTGGCGGAAGCCCAGGATTCTTGCGTAGCCGCAGCCGCCGGCCTCCTGGAAGGAAAGCATGTCTCCCCGGGTGATCCCGAGAAGGATGTGGAAGAGACAGCGGCTTAAGCGGGCGTAAGTCATATCCCGGGTCTTCAGAAGATCACAGAACTGATCCATGGTAATAAAATCATTCCGGTGGTTCCAGATCCGGTTGGCCAGGTCTTCCGTCACATCCTGGTAGCGGACCAGGGACTCCCGAGATTCCGTGAGAAGCCGGTACTTAAAAAGCAGGGAGAAATCATTGGCATAGACCGGGTATCTCCTGCGATGGGTCTCCTCCAGGAAACGGATACAGGCGGGAGGAACCTGTCCTTCCAGACGGGTCAGGGCTTCCGACAGAGTGGGCTCGTCAAAAAGGCCCTCTGACTCCAGGTGGATGGACTTGCCGGCGGCTTCCAGGAGCCGGCGGATGGCGGAGGCGGAGCTGTAGCTTTCCGACAGATGTTCATCGTGGTAGCCGGACACCTTCCGCCTGATGGTATAGGCCTTGATGGGGCTGTTCTGGCGGCGCAGCGCCTTAATATATTCGATCCCCAGGATGTTGTTGGGCTGCTCCAGGATCTCGGAGGGCAGTTCATCCCGGAAATATTGCTTCAGCGCCATCTGTCGGGCCAGAGGGAAGGACATTCCCTCCCGGAGGGCTTCCTGCAGGGAGAAACGGTATTCCTCCGGTTCTTCTGCCGTGACCTGAGCGATCCGTTCCAGAAGGGAGTAATCCCCGCATTCGCTGCCGAAACAGATGGCGTCCACGCAGCCCAGACGCTGGAAGAGGGAAACGGCGCCGGAGGCAAAATATTCCGCGCTACCGGTGGCGTAGCAGACGGGAAGCTCCAGGACCAGAGGGACTCCGGCCTCCAGGGCAACCTGGGCGCGCAGGTGCTTGGGCATGATGGCCGGAGCGCCCCGCTGGACATAGTCTCCGCTCATAAGAGCGATAGCCGCGTCCGCTCCGGTGATGTCCAGCGCCTGCTCCAGATGGTAGAGATGGCCGTTATGGAACGGGTTGTATTCTGTGATCAATCCGACAATTTTCATGAGATTCTCCTTGTATCTTTTTTTCAAATTGATTATACTATAGAAAGGCTGACCAGGCAAATATCAGAAAGGAGGGAGATCCATGGGAGAGGAGAAACGGACCGAGATACCGCAGACACAGGAAGAACAGGACATTCAGGAGTGGGAGAACCCGGATGATCGACGCCGGCTGACAGAAGATGTGATCCTGGACATGCTGGACCACAAGCAGTACAAGGAACTCAAGGAAGAGCTGGAAAATAACATGTACCCCGTGGATCTGGCTGACATTCTGGAAGAATTTGACCAGAAGCACCTGGTGATGGTGTTCCGTCTCCTGGCCAAAGAGGAAGCAGCGGAGACCTTCACTTACATGAACAGCGATATGCGTGAGCTTCTGATCAACGCCCTGACGGATTCCGAGCTGGAAGAAGTTATGGAAGAGATGTACCTGGACGATACGGTGGACGTTCTGGAAGAGATGCCTGCCAATGTGGTGGACAGGCTCCTTCTCGCCACGGACGAGGAGACCAGGGCACAGATCAACCAGCTGCTCCAGTATCCGGAGGACAGCGCCGGAAGCGTGATGAACGTGGACTACATTGCGCTGAGAAAAGAAATGACGGTGGCGGAGTCCATCCTGAAGATCCGCCAGGTAGGTATCAACAAGGAGACCATTTATACCTGTTACGTCACAGAGAAGAGGAAGCTGATCGGCCAGGTGGATGTAAAGGAGCTTCTCACCACCAGTGAGTCCAAGACCATTGAAGAGATCATGGACACCAACCTTCTGTACGCCCACACTACGGACGACCAGGAAGATGTGGCCAATATCATCAATAAATACGGCCTGATCGCCCTGCCTATCGTGGACCATGAGTTCTGCATGGTGGGAATCGTAACGGTAGACGACGCCATGGCGGTACTGCAGGAAGAGACCACGGAAGATATCAGTATCATGGCCGGTGTAAATCCCAGCGAGGAGACCTATTTTGGCACTACCATCCTGGAGCATGTAAAAAGCCGTCTTCCCTGGCTGCTGTTCCTGATGCTTTCCGCTACCATCACCCAGATGATCATGAACAGCTACGAGTCGGCGCTGGCGGTAATGCCCCAGATCGCGGGATTTATCCCCATGCTGACCGGTACCGGGGGAAACTGCGGTTCCCAGAGTTCTACCCTGGTGATCCGCGGACTGGCAGTGGGAGAGATTGAGTTCGCGGACCTTTTCAAAGTGATCTGGAAGGAAGTGCGCATCGCCGTTTGCATAAGCGTAGTGCTGGCGGTGGTAAACGGGCTTAGGATCCTTGTGATGGGCCAGGGGGATGTCCTGGTGGCGCTGACCATCGGAGTTACCATGGCCTGCACAGTGATCATCGCCAAGGTGGTGGGATGTACCCTGCCGCTGGTGGCCAAGCGGGTGGGACTGGACCCGGCGATCATGGCTACGCCCCTCATTTCCACGTTGGTGGACATCAGTACCATCAGTGTGTATTTCGCCATTGTAAGTTATGTGTTCCATCTGTAGAAACTGTTTTGAATAATATACATAAGATTCTTGGAAGAGACCTTGTTTTTCAAGGTCTCTTTGTATTATAATAAAAATACTGAGAAAATATGGAAAGGAGTCTATAATCATGGGATTTATAGATGAAATCAAAGCAAAAGCGAAAACCTGTAAAAAGACGATCGTTCTTCCTGAGACCGAGGACATCAGAACCTACGAAGCGGCAGAGGCCGTCCTGAAGGAAGGGACCGCCAACCTGATCCTTGTGGGAAGCGAAGAAGAGATCGCAAAGAACAAGGGAGATTTTGACATCAGCGGCGCTACGATCGTGGATCCGGCTACTTCTGAGAAGACAGAAGGGTATATTGCCAAGCTGGTGGAACTGCGCCAGAAGAAAGGCATGACAGAGGAGCAGGCAAGAGAGCTGCTTCTTACCAACTATCTGTATTACGGCGTTATGATGGTGAAGATGAAGGATGCAGACGGAATGGTATCCGGTGCCTGCCACTCTACAGCAGACACCCTGAGACCCTGCCTGCAGATCCTGAAGACCAAGCCGGGGACCAAGCTGGTATCCGCCTTCTTCGTGATCGTGGTACCGGACTGTGATATGGGAGCGGACGGAACCTTTATCTTCGCGGATTCCGGTCTGGAGCAGAACCCGGATCCGGAGAAGCTGGCGGCCATCGCTCTTTCTTCCGCAGATTCCTTCCGCCTTCTTACCGGCAAGGAGCCTATTGTGGCAATGCTGTCCCATTCCACCAAGGGAAGCGCCAAACACCCGGATGTGGACAAGGTGGTAGAGGCTACCAGGATCGCCAAGGAGAACGCGCCGGAAGGCCTGCAGCTGGACGGAGAATTCCAGCTTGACGCAGCCATCGTTCCGGAAGTGGGAGCCTCCAAAGCGCCGGGCAGCCCGGTAGCAGGCAAGGCAAACGTACTGGTATTCCCGGACCTTGACGCAGGCAACATCGGATACAAGCTGGCCCAGAGACTGGCCAAGGCAGAGGCTTACGGCCCGCTGACCCAGGGCATCGCCGCTCCGGTCAACGACCTGTCAAGAGGCTGCAGCGCCAAGGATATCGAGGGCGTGGTAGCGATCACAGCCGTACAGTGCATGGCAGAGGACTAAATCATTAACGAACATACATTTTAAATAAAGAGAGGGAAAAGAAATGAATGTATTAGTTATCAACTGCGGAAGTTCTTCTTTGAAATTCCAGTTAATCAACTCTGAGTCCGAGGAAGTCCTGGCAAAAGGACTCTGCGAGCGGATCGGCATCGACGGACGCCTGACTTATCAGCCGGAGGGCGGAGAGAAAGAGATCTCTGACAAGGCAATGCCCACCCATACCGAGGCGATCCAGTTCGTGATCGACGCGCTGACCAACGAGAAGACAGGTGTTGTGAAGAGCCTGGACGAGATCGGTGCTGTGGGACACCGTGTGGTACACGGCGGAGAGAAGTTTGCAAACTCTGTAGTGATCACGGACGAGGTGGTAAAAGCTATCGAAGAATGCAACGACCTGGCGCCGCTGCACAATCCGGCCAACCTGATCGGAATCAGCGCCTGCCAGAAGATGATGCCGGGGACACCGATGGTAGCTGTATTCGACACCGCTTTCCATCAGACCATGCCGGAGAAGGCTTATCTCTATGGCCTTCCTTATGAGTATTATGAGAAATACGCGGTACGCCGCTACGGATTCCACGGGACAAGCCACAGCTTCGTATCCAAACATGCGGCCCAGTTCCTGGGACTGGATCTTGACAACTCCAAGATCATCGTGGCTCACCTTGGAAACGGTGCTTCCATCAGCGCAGTGCTGAACGGAAAATGTGTGGACACCTCCATGGGTCTTACCCCTCTGGAAGGCCTGGTAATGGGAACCCGGTCCGGCGATATGGATCCGGCCATCATGGAGTACATTGCCAAGAAAGAAGATCTGGACATTGCGGGCGTGATGAACGTATTGAATAAGAAATCCGGTGTGCTGGGACTTTCCAAGAACCTGTCCAGCGATTTCCGTGACCTGGAAGAGGGTATGAACAACGGCAACAAGTATGCCAAGGCAGCTATGGAAGTATTCTGCTACCGGGTAGCGAAATACATCGGTTCCTATGTGGCGGCCATGAACGGCGTAGACGCCATCGCCTTCACCGCAGGGATCGGCGAGAACGCAGGCACCGTCCGCAAGATGGTAGTTTCCTATCTTGGCTATCTGGGGATCGCCCTGGACGAGGAAGCCAACAAGAAGCGGGGCGAGGATCTTCTGATCTCCACGGCAGATTCCAAGGTGAAAGTCGCCGTGATCCCAACCAACGAAGAGCTGGCCATTGCAAGAGAGACGGTAGCGCTGGTATAAAAGCTGGAAATTCAATGGTTTGTGGTTGACAAACGTATTTTTCGTGATATAATAGTTTAGGTGTGGATAGGAGTAATTAACGATGTTATTAGACCTGTCATGTGTTTTGTCTGAACAACACACAATGATCCAACAGGATGTACCGGTGGAGATGGAAGATTTCGTCCTGGGGGGAGAGCATTTTCCCATCCTTCGGAAGAGTCCGCTGTCCATCACGGTGGAGTACGTGGAGGAGCGCAAGCTTCAGATCACGGGAAAAGCAGAGTTTCTCTTTTCCATTCCCTGCGACCGGTGCCTAACCCCGGTGGAGACGCCGCTTATGGTGGATTTCGCAAGGAAGGTCAGCCTGGACGATCAGGAAGAAACCAACTATATTGACGGATATACGCTCGATGTGGACCAGCTGGTCCGCAATGAGATTCTCATAGGGTGGCCGACGAAAATTCTGTGCGGCGAAGACTGTAAGGGGATTTGCAGCGTATGTGGTCAAAACCTGAATGAGGGAACTTGTGACTGCGAAGACACAAGCCTTGACCCTAGAATGTCAGTTATCCGCGATGTGTTTAAGAATTTTAAGGAGGTGTAACCTATGTCGATCTGTCCAAAGAACAAATCTTCAAAAGCCAGAAGAGATAAGAGAAGAGCTAACTGGAAGATGAGCGCGCCGAACCTGGTAAAATGCAGCAAGTGCGGCGAGCTGATGATGCCTCACAGAGTGTGCAAGGCCTGCGGCTCTTACAACAAAAAAGAGATCATTCCTCAGGACTAAGAACAACTGAGACGATGAGAACAAAGATCAGGAAGAATGCCCGGTTGCGGTGTTCTTCCTGATTTTTTCAATTGGGGACAGGGTATTTTCAATCTGGGACGTGGTATTTCTGAAAATACCACGTCCCCAATTGAATAAAGATATTGATTTTTAGAAAAAGGTCTAGTAGAATTATGTCAGTAGCGCGAGGAGGAATCATTGATCATGACGGAGATGACAACAGTAGCTTTGGACGCCATGGGCGGGGATAACGCGCCGGGCGAGATTGTAAAGGGAGCGGTCCAGGCTGTGGCGGATCGTCCGGACATCCACGTCTGCCTGGTGGGACAGGAGGAAGTAGTCCGCCGGGAGCTGGAAAGAAACGGGTATTCCGGGGACCAGATCGAGATCGTGAACGCCACGGAAGTGATCGAGACGGCGGAGCCGCCGGTGAACGCCATCCGCAGGAAGAAGGATTCATCCATTGTGGTGGGAATGAAGATGGTGAAGGAAGGAAAGGCAGACGCCTTTGTTTCAGCCGGAAGTTCCGGAGCGGTCCTTGTGGGAGGACAGGTGATCGTGGGAAGACTCAAAGGTGTGGAACGTCCGCCCCTTGCCCCGCTGTTCCCCACGGCAAAGGGAGTAAGTCTTCTGGTGGACTGCGGAGCCAATGTGGATGCCAGGCCCTCTCATCTTGTCCAGTTTGCCAAGATGGGTTCCATCTATATGGAACACGTGATGGGGATCGCCAATCCCAAGGTAGGCATCGTCAACATCGGCGCGGAGGAAGAGAAAGGAAACGCGCTGGTGAAGGAGACATTCCCTCTTCTTAAGGAAGCGGAAGGGATCAACTTCATCGGAAGCGTGGAAGCCAGAGAGATCCCCAAGGGTCAGGCAGATGTTGTGGTCTGTGAAGCGTTTACGGGAAATGTGATCCTCAAGCTATATGAAGGATTGGGTTCCGTTTTCATGGACAAGATCAAAGGGGGAATGATGACGTCTTTCAGGAGCAAGATCGGCGCGCTTATGGTGAAGCCGGCGCTGAAGAAGACGCTGAAGACATTCGACGCCTCCGAGTACGGCGGAGCGCCGCTTCTGGGCCTTAACGGACTTGTGGTGAAGACCCACGGAAGTTCCAAGGCGCAGGAGGTGCGCAACACCATCTGGCAGTGCTGTACGTTCAAGAAACAGGGAATCAACGAAAAGATCAGGGAATGTATCCAGACAGAGCAGAACATTGCCCAGGGATAAAGCAAAGAGTTAGAAAAAGGAGAAAAAGAGTATGGAATTCGAGAAATTACAGAATATCATCGCGGATGTATTGAACGTGGACAAACAGGAGATCACCATGGAGACCAGGTTTGTGGACGATCTGCAGGCGGATTCTCTGGATATCTTCCAGATCATTATGGGGATCGAGGAGACTTTTGATATCGAGATCGATAATGAGGACGCGGAAAAAATCGCTACGGTGGAGGACGCTGTAGAGCAGATCAAAGCAGCGACCAGTAACTAGGCACAGGTTTTAGGAAGAAATGAAAAAGCCCGGCAGGGCTTTTTCATTTTATGGAGCAGGAACAGATGAAGCAAGATTTATTGGAATTAGAGAAAAAGGCGGGATATCAGTTTCATGACCGCCGTCTCCTGGAGCGGGCCATGACCCATAAGTCTTACATTAACGAAGCCCATATGGAGAAATATGAGAGTAATGAACGGCTGGAATTCCTGGGAGACGCGGTGCTGGAACTGGTGACCAGCGAGTATTTATTTCAGGATGAGGCAAAGTTCCCGGAGGGGGAGCTGACCCGGATGCGGGCCAGCATCGTCTGCGAGCCGGCGCTGGCATTCTGTGCAAGACAGCTGGATCTGGGCGGATATCTCCGCCTGGGAAAAGGGGAGGAAGCCACTGGGGGAAGAAACCGGGATTCCCTTACGTCAGACGCCCTGGAGGCGCTGATCGGCGCGATCTATATGGATGGTGGTTTTACTAACGCGAAAGAGTTTATCCACAAGGTGGTACTCAGCGACCTGGAGAGTAAGAAGCTCTTTTTCGATAGCAAGACTATCCTTCAGGAGGTTGTGCAGGCCAGATTCCGGGATCAGCGGGTGACCTACCGCCTGATGGGGGAGGAAGGGCCGGATCATGACAAATCCTTCCGGACTGCCGTGTGTATCGGAGATGAGATCTACGGGACCGGCACGGGCCACACCAAGAAGCGGGCGGAGCAGGAAGCGGCGTATCACGCCCTGCTGGAATTGAAAAAGCAAGAGATAAAGTAGGTGGAGTATGTATTTAAAAAGTATCGAAGTGCAGGGCTTTAAGTCCTTTGCCCATAAGATCAAATTTGATTTCCATAACGGGATCACCGGGATCGTGGGGCCTAACGGAAGCGGGAAGAGCAACGTGGCCGATGCGGTCCGCTGGGTGCTGGGGGAACAGAGAGTCAAGCAGCTGCGGGGCGGCAGTATGCAGGACGTGATCTTCTCCGGGACAGAGAACCGCAAGCCCTTAAGCTATGCCTCTGTGGCCATCACGCTGGACAATTCGGACCATCAGCTGCCCATCGATTATGAGGAAGTAACGGTGGCCCGGCGGCTGTACCGCTCCGGAGAGAGCGAGTACCTGATCAACGGGAGTATGTGCAGGCTGAAAGATGTGAATGAGCTGTTCTACGATACCGGTATCGGTAAGGAAGGGTATTCCATCATCGGACAGGGCCAGATCGACCGGATCTTAAGCGGAAAGCCGGAAGAGCGGCGGGAACTTTTTGACGAGGCAGCCGGGATCGTGAAATTTAAGCGCAGGAAGAATCTGTCGGTCAAGAAGCTGGAGGAGGAACAGCAGAACCTTCTCAGGGTCAACGACATCCTGGCCGAACTGGAGAAGCAGATCACACCTCTGGAGAAGCAGGCGGAGACTGCCAGGGAATATCTGCGGAAAAAGGAAGAGTTAAAGACTTACGATATCAATATGTTCCTTCTGGAGACGGCCCGGATCCGGGAGCAGATCCAGGAGATCGAAGGAAAGCTTGCCGCTACCCGCCAGGAGCTTGCAGAGGCAGGCGGCGCCTATGCGGATATGAAGCAGGAGTACGAGGCGGTAGAGGAGCAGGTAGACGGCATTGAGGCGGCCATCGAGAAGGCCAAGAGCCAGCTCAATGAGACCACCATGCTGAAACAGCAGCTGGAGAATCAGATCGCTCTTCTGCGGGAACAGATTCACAGCGCCCATATGAACGACGAGCATTACGACCAGCGGGCCAAGACCATCGAGACAGAGCTTCTGGACCGGGAGGGCCAGCTGGCCGGACGCCAGAAGGAACAGGAAGAGATCAAAGGGGAACTGGAGAAGAAGCAGACCCTGGAGAACCAGGCCAGAGAAGAACTGATCACAGTCCAGACCAGGATCGCTACCCTGTCTGCTTCTATTGACAAGAATAAAAGCGATATCATGGAGCTTCTCAATAACCGGGCTTCTACCAAGGCCAAGATCCAGAAGTACGACACTATGCTGGAACAGATCCAGGTGCGCCGGGAACAGCTTTCCCGCCGGGCGGCGGAGGCAGAGGAAGAAGCCGCTTCCCAGGAGAAACAGCAGAATGGATATCTGGAAGAGCTGGAGCGCATTTCCGGGGAGATCCGGACCCTGGCCGCCGAAAACCGGGAGTATGAAGAGAAGATCGAGGCCATCCAGAAGGATCTGGCAGGACGGACGGAGAAGTTCCGGATCGGCCAGACTGCCTATCACCGGGAGCAGTCCCGGCTGGAGTCTCTGAAAAATATCACCGAGCGCTACGACGGCTACGGCAACAGCATCCGGAAGGTGATGGACCACAAAGGGCAGGAACCGGGCCTTCTTGGAGTAGTAGCGGACCTGATCAAAGTGGAGAAAGATTACGAGATCGCTGTGGAGACCGCTCTGGGAGGCAATATCCAGAATATCGTCACCTCTGATGAGGAGACGGCCAAGCGGATGATCCGTTTCCTGAAACAGAACCGGTTCGGGCGTGCCACATTCCTTCCTCTTACCAGCATGAAGGCAAGAGGCGGGATCCAGCGGCCGGAAGCGTTAAAGGAGAAGGGCGTGATCGGCGTGGCCGACACCCTGGTAAAAAGCGATCCGGCGTACCGGGAACTGGTGGGATATCTGCTGGGGCGGACCCTGGTGGTGGACAACATCGACACAGGAACGGCCATTGCCCGGAAATACCAGCAGTCTCTGCGGATCGTAACCCTGGAGGGAGAACTGATCAATCCGGGGGGATCCATGACCGGAGGTGCATTTAAGAATTCCAGCAACCTTCTCAGCAGAAGGCGGGAGATCGAAGAATTTGAGAAAACCGTGCGGCAGCTGAAAAAAGAGATGGATGAATTCGAGGCAGAGTCAGACCGGCTCAGGCAGGTACGGGCCGGCTACTATGAGAAGGTGGAGGAGATCAAAGAACAGCTTCAGAAGGCATACGTAGTCCAGAATACGGCGAAGATGAACGCGGACCAGGCAGGAACCAGAGTGAAGGCTTCCAGGGATCTGGTGGAGGACATCCAGAAAGAGGCCCAGGATCTGGACCGGCAGATCACAGATATTGTGGACAATCAGGAGTCCATCAACGTGGAGCTGGATACATCCCAGGAGCTGGAAGTCCAGCTGACGGCCAAGATCGAAGAGGAGCAGGCAGTTCTGGATCAGGAGCACGAGCTTGAGACTGAGAAGCAGAAAGTTGCGGAAGAAATGCATCTTGTCTGCGCCGGCCTGGAGCAGAAGTATGATTTCGTGCTGGAGAATGTGACCCGTATCCAGGACGAGATGGAGAAGTTCCAGGAAGAACTGAAGGAACTGGAAGAGAACAAAGGCGGTACATCCAAAGAGATCCAGGAGAAGGAAGAAAAGATCCAGGATCTGAGGCAGACTATCGAGAATTCCGGGGAATTGTTCCAGGAGATCCAGGCAGAGATCGAGAAATACAAGAACCAGCGGGAGGAACTGACCAGGAAGCACCGATCCTTCCTCCAGAAGCGGGAAGAGCTGTCCGGCCACATGGCAGAGCTGGACAAAGAGGTATTCCGTCTGGAGAACCAGAAGGAATCCTACGAGGAGGCTTCCCAGAAGCAGTTTGACTATATGTGGGAAGAATATGAGCTTACCTATAACCGGGCGCTGGAGCTGCGGGACGGCAATCTTACGGACCTGGCCAAGATGAAGCGGCGGATCCAGGAACTGAAAAATGAGATTCGGGGGCTGGGAAATGTAAACGTTAACGCTATCGAGGATTACAAGAATCTGTATGACCGCTATGATTTTCTGAAGAAGCAGCACGACGACCTGGTGGAGGCGGAAGCCACGCTTGTGCAGATCATTGAGGAGCTGGACGCTGCCATGCGCAAGCAGTTCCAGGAGCAGTTTGCCCGGATCTCCCAGGAGTTCGACCAGGTTTTCAAAGAGTTGTTCGGCGGAGGAAAGGGTACGCTGGAGCTGATGGAGGACGAGGATATCCTGGAGGCAGGGATCCGGATCATCGCCCAGCCGCCGGGCAAGAAGCTGCAGAATATGATGCAGCTCTCCGGAGGCGAGAAGGCTCTCACGGCCATTGCACTGTTGTTTGCCATCCAGAATCTGAAGCCTTCGCCCTTCTGTCTGCTGGACGAGATCGAGGCTGCGTTGGACGACAACAATGTGGTCCGCTTTGCCAGGTATCTTCATAAGCTGACCAAGAACACCCAGTTTATCGTGATCACCCACCGGAGGGGAACCATGACGGCGGCGGACCGGCTGTACGGGATCACCATGCAGGAGAAGGGGATATCTACCCTGGTATCCGTCAGCCTTCTGGAAGGAGAACTGGACAAATAGATTTTATTGAGAAAGGAGTGCAGGATGGCAGAGGAAAAGAAAGGATTTTTCCAAAGACTGGCAGACGGACTCAGCAAGACCAGGGATAATATCGTATCCGGTATGGACAGCATTTTCAATGGATTTTCCCATATTGACGAAGACTTCTATGAGGAACTGGAAGAAGTTCTGATCATGGGGGATCTTGGAGTGCAGGCCACGGAGAATATCCTGGATGATCTGAGAGAAAAGGTAAAAGAACAGCATATCAAGGAACCTGCCGACTGCCGGGAGCTTCTCATCGAGAGTATCCGGGAGCAGATGGACGTGGGAGAGACGGCGTATCAGTTTGAGACCCAGACCTCCGCGGTCATGGTGATCGGCGTTAACGGCGTGGGCAAGACCACCACCCTTGGAAAACTGGCCGGGAAACTAAAGGCCCAGGACAAGAAGGTGGTGCTGGCGGCGGCGGATACCTTCCGGGCTGCTGCAGGAGAGCAGTTGAAGGAATGGGCCGGAAGGGCGCAGGCAGAACTGATCGGCGGCCAGGAAGGGGCGGATCCCGCTTCTGTGGTCTACGACGCGGTGGCGGCGGCCAAAGCCCGGCACGCGGATGTACTTCTCATTGACACTGCCGGACGGCTTCACAATAAGAAGAACCTGATGGAAGAACTGAAGAAGATGAACCGGATCATTGACCGGGAGTACCCGGAAGCATTTCGCGAGACATTAGTAGTACTGGACGCAACTACTGGTCAGAATGCCCTTCAGCAGGCCAGGGAATTCAGTGAAGTGGCGGATATCACCGGCATTATCCTTACCAAGATGGACGGGACGGCCAAGGGCGGGATCGCAGTGGCGATCCAGGCGGAACTTGGGATCCCGGTAAAATATATCGGCGTTGGAGAGACCATTGACGACCTGCAGAAATTTGAGGCGGATGCCTTTGTGAACGCATTGTTTTCTGTGGGGACAGAGAGTGAGTAGAAAAAATACGAAGAGGAGGATGAAAGGATGTTGACACTGGAGAAATTTGAACAGGCAAGCGAGATCGTGAAGGATGTGACCCTTCCAACCAAACTGGTCTACAGTGAATATCTGAGCCAGCAGAGCGGCGGGCGGATCTATCTGAAGCCGGAGAACATGCAGAAGACCGGCGCGTACAAAGTGCGGGGCGCCTACTATAAGATCAGCACCATGTCAGAGGAAGAAAGGGCCAAAGGACTTGTGACGGCTTCCGCCGGAAACCACGCCCAGGGCGTGGCATTTGCGGCTCAGAAGTTCGGGTGTAAGGCAACCATCGTTATGCCGACGGTCACCCCCCTTATCAAAGTCAACCGGACCAAGAATTACGGAGCGGAAGTGGTGCTCCACGGGGATGTCTATGATGATTCCTGCGCTTATGCGTTGAAGCTTGCGGAAGAGACCGGGGCCACATTCGTTCATCCCTTTGACGATCTGGATATTGCCACCGGCCAGGGAACCATCGCCATGGAGATCGTACAGGAGCTTCCCACTGTGGATTATATCCTGGCGCCCATCGGCGGAGGCGGACTGGTGACAGGGATCTCTACTCTGGCGAAGATGCTGAATCCCAAGATCCAGGTGATCGGCGTGGAGCCGGCTGCTGCTGCCAGTATGACCGCGGCCTTCCAGGCAGGAGAGCCGGTAGCTCTGGACAGCGCGGATACCATCGCCGACGGTACTGCGGTAAAGAAGGTGGGAGAGAAGATCTTCCCGTATGCGAAGGAAAATATCGACCGGATCCTGACAGTACAGGACGACGAACTGATCGGCGCATTTCTGGATATGGTAGAAAACCACAAGATGATCGTGGAAAATTCCGGTCTTCTGACGGTGGCTGCGCTGAAGCAGCTGGACCTGAAGGGCAAAAAGGCAGTAGCAGTCTTAAGCGGCGGAAATATGGATATCATCACCATGTCCTCCGTGGTACAGCACGGCCTGATCCAGCGCGACCGGATCTTCTCCGTGTCCGTACTGCTGCCGGATAAGCCGGGCGAGCTGGTGCGCACAGCCAAGACTGTGGCGGATGCCCAGGGCAACGTTATCAAGCTGGAGCACAACCAGTTTGTCAGCACAAACCGGAATGCGGCGGTAGAGCTGCGGCTTACCATCGAGGCTTTCGGAACCGAGCATAAGCACGAAATCATGCAGGCGCTGGAAGATGAAGGCTTGCGGCCGAGAGAGATCGGAGCGAAATTGTATTAATTTTATAAGAGGACGTAGCCTTTTTAAACTTTGCTACGTCCTAAATTGCAAAATGCGGTGTACCCAAATGGCGAGTTGTTGGAGTTATTTGAATTGTCAATCCTTCATCTCGTCATTTTTCTATGTGGAGGGATAAAACTTTCGAAGTTTTCTGGAATATCTATACAAAATCGTTACGAATTATTTTTGGCAGGTATTGACAGGAAATGTATAATTGTATACAATTATACGAAGAAACAATTTGAAGGAGTGAAAGTTATCATGGAAGACAGGAAGGTATATCTGGACAAGCATACGAATCTTTTGCAGCTGGAGGAGCACATGTATCCGCTGGTGGATGTGGAAAAGCCAAATGTGTTCCGCAATCTGTTTCATTATGATGAGATTCCGAAGATCGCGTTCAACGACAGGATCGTGCCACACTGCATGCCGGATGAGATCTGGATCACGGATACCACGTTCCGCGATGGTCAGCAGTCCCGGGCGCCTTACAGCACGGATCAGATTGTGAAGCTGTACGATTATCTCCACCGGCTGGGCGGTCCGGAGGGGAAGATCCGCCAGTCTGAATTTTTCCTTTACAGTAAGAAGGACAGGGACGCTGTCTATAAATGTCTGGAGCGGGGATACCGGTTCCCGGAGGTGACCAGCTGGATCCGGGCCAACAAGAAGGATTTTGAACTGGTAAAGGAGATCGGCCTGAAGGAGACAGGTATCCTGGTAAGCTGCTCGGATTACCACATTTTTTATAAGCTGAAGACCACAAGAAGGAAGGCTATGGAGCAGTACCTTTCTGTTATCCGGGAATGTCTGGAGACTGGGATCAGCCCCAGGTGCCACCTGGAGGATATTACCCGGTCGGATATCTATGGGTTTGTGATCCCCTTCTGCCTGGAGCTTATGCACCTGATGGAGGAGTACAAGATCCCCATCAAGATCCGGGTGTGCGATACCATGGGATATGGGGTCAATTATCCGGGCGCGGTGATCCCCCGGTCTATCCCCGGGATCATCTACGGCCTGCGGGTGCACGCGGGAGTTCCCAGCGAGCTGATCGAGTTCCACGGCCACAACGATTTCTACAAAGCGGTGAGCAATTCTACCACTGCCTGGCTCTACGGGGCATCCGGGGTGAACTGTTCTCTCTTCGGGATCGGGGAGAGGACCGGGAATACGCCGTTGGAAGCCATGGTCTTCGAGTACGCCCAACTGCGGGGTTCCCTGGACGGCATGGACACCACGGTGATCACGGAGATCGCGGACTACTATGAGAAAGAACTGGGTTATAAGATCCCGGCTAACACTCCCTTTGTAGGAAATAATTTCAATGTGACCAGAGCCGGGATCCATGCGGACGGCCTTCTCAAGAATGAAGAGATCTACAACATTTTCGATACGGAGAAATTCCTGAACAAGCCGCCCCGTGTGGCAGTATCCAATACCTCGGGCCTTGCGGGGATCGCTCACTGGATCAATACCTATTACCGGCTGACCGGAGAAGCGCAGGTGGATAAGAATTCCGCTCTTGTGCAGAAGGTGAAGGCCTGGGTGGACCAGGAATATGAGAGCGGCCGCGTGACCGTACTGACGGACGAGGAACTGATTGCAGTGATCGAGACTGCCTGCCGGGAACTGGGGATCCGGCTTGATTAATCCCGACCGCGGAAAGAGCATTTGCGGGGGAGAAGGAGAGGAAATATGGAAGAATATCAGGATCAATCGCTGAGAGGAAAAGTATTTCACAAGCTGAGAGAAGATATTTTATCCGGAGTCTATCAGGATCATGAGGAGCTTAGGGAGGCCGCCATCGGAGAAGAGATGGGGGTGAGCCGCACGCCGGTGCGGGAGGCCTTACGTCAGCTGGAACTGGAAGGACTGGTGACCCTGGTTCCAAACCGGGGAGCCTATGTGACCGGGATCAGCAGCAAGGACGTGCGGGATATCTATGAGATCCGATCCATGCTGGAAGGGCTGTGCGCCCGGTGGGCCACGGAACACATCACGCAAAAAGAGATTGAAGCCCTGGAGGAAGTGATCCTGCTGTCGGAGTTCTACCTGAAGAAACCGGGTCAGGAACAGGCCAGGCAGGTAGCGGAATTGGACGGAAAATTTCATAAAATCTTGTATGAAGCGTCAAATAGTCGTATACTGGAACATGTATTATCGGATTTCCATAAATATGTGAAGATGGCCAGGACCTTGTCTGTGGAGGAACAGGACCGGGCGGTCAAGTCTGTGGAGGAACACCGGGAGATCCTGGAAGCCATCCGGAACAAGGACGCCGGACGGGCGGAAGCCCTGGCAGACCGGCATATTCGAAAGGCAATGGAAAATCTGCGGAATAAACAGGAGGAAGAAAGCGAATGGCAAAAATCAAAATGACAAACCCGATCGTGGAGATGGATGGGGACGAGATGACCCGGATCCTCTGGAAGATGATCAAGGACAATCTTCTGGAGCCGTTTATCGAGCTGAATACCGAGTATTATGATCTGGGACTGGAGCACCGCAACGAGACCAACGACCAGGTGACCATCGATTCGGCCAATGCAACCAAGAAACATAAAGTAGCAGTGAAATGCGCTACCATCACCCCCAACGCGGCGCGGATGGAGGAGTACGACCTGAAGGAAATGTGGAAGAGTCCCAATGGGACCATCCGGGCGATCCTGGACGGCACCGTGTTCCGGGCGCCCATTGTGGTAAAAGGCATCGAGCCCTGTGTAAAAAACTGGGAGAAGCCCATCACCATCGCAAGACATGCGTACGGCGACGTTTACAAGGGAACGGAGATGAAGATCCCGGGAGCGGGAAAGGCAGAGCTTGTCTACACTGCGGCGGACGGAACGGAACAAAGAGAATTGATCCATGAGTTCCAGGGACCGGGGATCATCCAGGGCATGCACAACCTGAACGCATCCATTGAAAGCTTCGCCAGAAGTTGCTTTACTTACGCGCTGGATACAAAGCAGGATCTGTGGTTCGCCACCAAGGATACCATTTCCAAGAAATACGACCATACCTTCAAGGACATTTTCCAGGAGATTTATGATGCGGAATTCGCAGAGAAGTTTGAAGCCGCCGGAATCGAGTATTTCTACACCCTGATCGACGACGCGGTAGCCCGCGTGATGAAATCCAAGGGCGGTTACATCTGGGCCTGCAAGAATTACGACGGAGATGTGATGAGTGACATGATCTCATCCGCCTTTGGTTCTCTGGCCATGATGACTTCCGTGCTGGTGTCCCCGGACGGGTATTATGAATATGAGGCCGCCCACGGAACGGTGCAGCGCCATTATTACAAACATCTGAAGGGGGAGGAAACCTCCACCAACTCCGTGGCCACCATCTTTGCCTGGAGCGGAGCGCTGCGTAAGCGCGGCGAGCTGGACGGGAACCAGGAGCTGCAGGATTTCGCGGACCGTCTGGAGAAGGCCACCATTGATACTATCGAGAGCGGCAAGATGACCAAGGACCTGGCGCTGATCACCACGCTGGAGAATCCGACGGTGCTCAACAGCGAGGAATTTATCAAAGCCATCGCAGAGAAAATGTAAATTTTTATTCAATTGAGGACGTAGTAAAATGCAAAAAGGCTACGTCCTAAATTGACTTTTGGGGTGTACCAAAATGACATAAAGGGGAGACAGCAATGAACATACTGATGATAAACGCAACCATGAAAAAGGGGAAATCATACACCATCGGCCGTGCTTTGATCGACCGGATCGCCAGGGAGGATGACCAGGTGCAGGAGATCTTTCTGCCAAAGGATATGCCGGAATTCTGCCGCGGCTGTGCCAGATGTATCCGGGAGGGGGAGGAGCACTGCCCGGACTACCTGATCTACCTGAAGCGGATCACCGGGATGATAGATGAGGCGGATCTTCTGATCTTCACCACGCCGGTGTTTGTCTATCATACCAGCGGGCAGATGAAGGCGCTTCTGGATCACTATGGCTACCGCTGGATGGTCCATCGCCCGGAAGGGTCCATGTTCCGGAAGCAGGCGGTGTGCATCGCCACGGCTGCGGGAGCGGGAATGAGAAGCGCCATCAGGGATATCCGGGACAGCCTGCGCTGGTGGGGTGTCTCCCGGATCTATACTTACGGCGTGGCCCTTCCCTGGGATACGCTGGAGGAAGCGGATGAGAAGAAAAAAGATGAGATGAGGGAGAAGCTGGAGCAGATCGCCTCCAGGATCCAGAGAGATCCCGGGAAGATCTTTCCTTCTCCTGGCGTCTGGATCCGCTTCCACATCATGCGGATCTTCCAGCGGCGCAAGAAAGAGGCGGATAACGACCAACGATACTGGGCGGAACAAGGATGGCTTGGCAGAAAACGCCCCTGGAAAGAGACATAAAAAATGTTTTTCCGCATATAGTGCAAAAAAAGGAGTTCTGTCCTTATGTGCCATCCTGGAAAATATATACTTGCAATTCTTCTTCTGGCCCTCTTTACAGTGCTTTCCGTGCAAAGCCTGTATGAGACGGGCCAGAATTCTTTCTGGGATCCGGTGGGAGCGGGGGACGAGACCTTCCGCGCAAAGTTCTTTTCTGAAGAACTGGAGGAAGAAGCTCTCTCGGAAGAATGTAAGGCGCTTCAAAGACAGGTGGCCGGGGAGATCCAGTATTTCCCGGTGCCGGATTCTGTCCTGGATCCGGGGCTTACCACCAGCTATGTGAATACCTGGATGGCGGAGCGAAGCTACGGCGGAAAGCGGGGCCATGAGGGTATCGACATCATGGCGGACGTGCAGCGGCCGGGCCTCTATCCGGTGGTCAGCATGACAGATGGAGTAGTGACAAATCTTGGATGGCTGGAGCAGGGAGGCTACCGGATAGGCATAACGGGAGATAGCGGTACTTATTACTACTACGCACATCTGGATTCCTACGGACAAGTTGGGAAAGGAGACCGGGTCCGGGCGGGGGAACTGCTGGGATATATGGGAGATTCGGGTTATGGCCCGGAAGGGACCAGAGGAAAGTTCGACGTACACCTGCATGTGGGGATCTATGTCTACCAGGAGGGGGAGGAGATCAGCCTGAATCCTTACTATGTGCTGCAGGCGCTGGAGGATCGAAGGCTTCGGTATGAGTATTCCTGAGAGAAGGAAAGGCTGGAAACTCCCGGAGAAGGGTAGAGTTCTTGCGGCAGATATGGTATACTATTTTAAGTATGTGCAATCACAGGAAAACCAGCTGGAGGGAACATCCCATGAAACTGCCTCAGGCATTTGAAGAGAAAATGAAGGGTCTTCTGGGAGAAGACTTTGATTCCTATATAGCCTGTTTTGACAATCCCCGTTATTATGGGCTTCGGGTAAATACGCAGAAAATTTCCGTGGAGGAATTCCGGCGGATCTGTCCTTTTGAGATCCGCCCCATCCCCTGGATTCACAATGGATTTTACTATGACGGGGAGAAGGAAGCGCCTTCCCGGCATCCCTATTACTTCGCAGGACTTTATTATCTCCAGGAGCCAAGCGCCATGACCCCGGCGGACCGGCTGCCGGTCCATCCCGGAGACCGGGTGCTGGACGTGTGCGCGGCGCCGGGGGGAAAGGCCACAGAGCTTGGAGCGAAGCTTCAGGGAGAAGGCCTGCTTGCAGCCAATGACCTGAGTAGTTCCAGGGCAAAGGGGCTTCTGAAGAACATTGAGCTTTTCGGCATTGGAAATGTGCTGGTATTAAGCGAAGAACCGGGGGCGCTGGTGCCTCGCTTTGCCGGATATTTTGACAAGATCCTGATCGACGCTCCCTGCTCCGGCGAAGGAATGTTCCGCAAAGACCGGAAGATGGTGAAGGCCTGGGAGGAGCACGGGCCGGAGTACTTCTGCAAGATCCAGAAGGGGATCATCCTGCAGGCGGCGCAGATGCTGCGCCCGGGCGGGCTTATGCTGTATTCCACCTGCACCTTTGACCGGCGGGAGAATGAGGAAGTGATCGCCCATCTTCTCAGAGAGTTTCCGGAGTTTCAGACCCTGGAGATGACGCCTTATGAAGGGTTCTCACAAGGGATTCCCGGGGATCTGGAATATCCGGATCTTAGGCGGACTGTGCGGATCTTCCCTCACAAAATGAAGGGGGAGGGCCATTATCTGGCGCTGCTTCAGAAAGGCCCCGGGGAGGAGGCGCCCCGCCTTGCCGGCCTGGGACGGCCAAAGCGGCTGCCGGAACCGCTGGCAGATTTCCTGGGGGAGATCCGGCGAGATTTTGATCCGTCCCGGATAGAGATCAATAAGGAGCGGGTGTACTATATGCCCTCCGGGATCCCGGATCTTCGTGGAGTCAGGTTCCTGCGGACAGGCCTTCTGATGGGGGAACTGAAGAAACAGCGTTTTGAGCCAAGCCAGGCGCTGGCCATGAACCTGAAGAAAGAAGAGTACAAAAAAGTGATCGATCTTTCTGTCGATGACGGGCGGGTCTTCCGCTATCTGAAGGGAGAGACCCTAGATGTGGAGGATCTGGTCCCGGAAGAGAGGGGAAAGAAGAAAAACAGCTGGTACCTGGTGTGTGTGGACGGTTATCCCCTGGGATGGGGGAAGCTTGCAGGGGGTATGCTGAAGAACAAATATCTGCCCGGATGGAGGATGTGCTGATGATGCGGCTGGACAAATATCTGGCGGAGATGGGGGAAGGCACCCGGCAGGAGGTGAAAGCCTTTATCCGCAAAGGCCGGGTGATGGTGAATGGCGTCCCGGTGAAAAAGCCGGAAGCCAAAGTGGAAGAAGGAAAAGACCAGGTCACTTTGGACGGCCGCAAGATCCCCTATCAGAAATATCTGTATTATATGCTCAACAAGCCGGCGGGGGTGATCACTGCCACTGCCGACAGCCGGGAACGGACCGTTTTGGATCTTCTGGGAGAGGACCGGCGAAAAGATCTGTTTCCGGTGGGACGGCTGGACAAGGATACGGAAGGGCTGCTTCTTATCACCAATGACGGCCCTTTGGCCCATCGGCTCCTTTCCCCCAGGAAGCATGTGGACAAGTGTTATTATGCAAAAGTCCGGGGCGAAGTGACCGGTGAGGATGTGGAACAGTTTGCCCAGGGCCTTTTTCTTGCAGGCCTTGGGGAAGAGAAGGAAGAAAAAACCATGCCGGCCAGGCTGGAGATCCTGAAGACGGCTTCTACGGCCGGAAAAGAAGCGCCCGGGATTGTGTCAGAGATCCTTCTGACCATCCAGGAAGGGAAGTTCCATCAGGTGAAGCGGATGTTCCAGGCGGTTGGCAAGGAAGTGCTGTATCTGAAGCGGCTGTCCATGGGAAGCTTTAAGCTGGACCCGGAGCTTGCGCCGGGGCAGTACCGGGAACTTACGAAAGAGGAGATGGAACGGTTATGAAACATATATTGGAAAATATCGATGCCGTTATTTTTGATATGGACGGGACGCTGATCGATTCCATGTGGATCTGGCCGGATATCGATCAGGTATATCTGGAGAAATACCACCTGACCCAGCCGGAGAATTTCCACCAGGATATGGAGGGAAAAAGCTACCGGGAGGTGGCCCAGTATTTCCTGGACACCTTTCCCACTTTGAAGAGGACCCGGGAAGAGGTGATGGAAGAGTGGACCCAGATGGCCTATGAGCGCTATATGACCCAGGTTCCGCTGAAAAAGGGAGCTTATGAGTTTATCTGCACCATGCGGGAAGCGGGGATCCGGACCGGCATTGCCACCAGCAACGGCCGGAAGCTGGTAGACGATACGCTGGAGGCCCTTAAGATCAGCGGACTTTTCGACTCGGTAAGGACCGCCTGCGAAGTGGAGTCGGGGAAACCGGCGCCGGATGTGTATCTTCTGGTGGCCCGGGATATCGGGGCGGATCCGGAGCGGTGCCTGGTATTTGAAGACGTTCCCATGGGGATCCTGGCAGGGAAGAACGCAGGGATGAAGGTCTGCGCGGTGGAAGATGATTTTTCCAGGCCCCAGGAGGAGAAAAAGAGAGAGCTTGCCGATTACTATATCCGGGATTACCGCGATATCATCAACGGAACCTACGAGGTGTTGGAATGAAGCAGGATTTTTTGCCTTTGTGCAGGGCGGATATGGAAGCGCGGGGATGGGACCAGGCGGATTTTGTCTATGTGACAGGGGATGCCTATGTGGATCATCCTTCCTTTGGGACGGCTATTATCTCCCGGCTCCTGGAAGCCAGGGGATACCGGGTGGCTATCCTTTCCCAGCCGGACTGGCGCAGGAAGGAGAGCATTATGGAATACGGCCGGCCCCGCCTTGGATTCCTGGTCTCTGCCGGAAATATGGACTCTATGGTGAACCACTACACCGTTTCCCGGAAACGGCGGAAGAGAGACGCCTACACCCCGGGCGGGGAGATGGGGCGAAGGCCGGACTACGCGGTGGTGGTCTACGGCAACCTGATCCGCCAGGCCTACAAGGATGTACCTGTGATCCTGGGCGGGATCGAGGCCAGCCTGCGGCGTCTGGCCCACTATGATTACTGGTCGGACCGGCTGAAGCGTTCCGTGCTCCTGGACTCCGGGGCGGATCTGATCTCCTACGGCATGGGAGAGCTTTCCATCCCCGAGATCGCGGAGGCCCTGGATGCGGGGATGAAGGTGGAAGACATCACCTATGTCCCCGGGACGGTGTACCGGACCAGAAGCCTTGACCAGGTGTATGATGTCCAGGTGCTTCCTTCCTACGAGGAATTGAAGGAAGAGAAAGCAAACTATGCAAAAAGCTTTTATACCCAGTATCAGAACACCGATCCTTTCAGCGGGAAACGGCTGGCGGAGCCCTACGGGGAGCATCTCTATGTGGTGCAGAACCCGCCCTCCAGGCCGCTGACCCGCCAGGAGATGGACGATGTGTACGGGTATCCCTATATGCGGACTTATCATCCCTCCTATGAGAAGGCAGGAGGCGTTCCGGCCATCTCGGAGGTAAAGTTCAGCCTGATCAGCAGCAGAGGCTGTTTCGGCGGCTGCAGCTTCTGCGCCCTTACCTTTCATCAGGGCAGGATCATCCAGTCCCGGAGCCACGAATCCCTGCTGGAAGAGGCAAAGGCATTTACCCATGATCCGGACTTTAAGGGATATATCCATGATGTGGGAGGTCCCACAGCCAATTTCCGGGAGCCATCCTGTCGCAAACAGATGGAGAAGGGAGTCTGCCCCAACCGGCAGTGCCTGTTTCCCTCTCCCTGTCCCAATCTGAAGGCAGATCATCGGGACTACGTGGCTCTTCTCAGGAAACTGAGGGCGCTTCCCCATGTGAAGAAGGTATTTATCCGTTCCGGGATCCGGTTCGATTATCTTCTGGCAGACCCGGACGACACTTTCCTGCGGGAACTGTGCCAGTATCATGTGAGCGGCCAGCTGAAAGTGGCTCCGGAACATGTGTCCGACGCGGTGCTGGAACGGATGGGAAAGCCGGCCAATCAGGTGTATCAGACCTTTGTGCGCCGGTATCGGGAGATGAACAAAAGGCTTGGGAAGGATCAGTATCTGGTTCCCTATCTGATGTCCTCCCATCCCGGCTCTACGCTGAAGGAGGCGGTGAAGCTGGCGGAATATCTGCGGGATCTTGGCTATATGCCGGAACAGGTCCAAGATTTTTATCCAACGCCCTCTACCTTATCCACCTGCATGTATTATACCGGGGTGGACCCAAGGAACGGGAAACCGGTGTACGTGCCCAGGAATCCCCATGAGAAGGCGATGCAGCGGGCGCTGATCCAGTACCGGGACCCGAAGAACTATGAGCTGGTCCGGGAAGCCCTGGAGAAAGCGGAAAGAGAGGATCTGATCGGATACGGGAAACATTGCCTGATCCGGCCCCGCAGGCAGGAGAAAGCTTCTTTCCAGGAAGGATATAAAAAGAAGAAGAAGACCATCCGCAATGTTCATAAAAAGAAGACAGGGAGATGACAGATTATGCGTATCGCTATTGTGACCGGCGCTTCTTCCGGGATCGGACGGGAGTTCGCGCGCCAGATTCCCAGGCTCTACCGGAACCTGGACGAGCTCTGGGTGGTGGCAAGAAGGACTGACCGCTTAAAGGAACTGGAACGGGAGCTGGGACTTCCCCTCCGGATCTTTGACGGAGATCTTAACCGGGATTATATCTATGAGAAGATGGAAAAAGAATGCCTCCGGCAATCTCCGGACATCCGGATGCTGGTAAATGCGGCCGGATACGGGAAGGTGGGTCCGGTGGATAAGGGATGTGAGGAGCAGCTTGGGCAGATCGACTTAAACTGCCGCAGCCTGACCCGGATGATCCAGCTATGCCTTCCCTACATGGGACGAGGGAGCCGGATCCTTAATGTGGCTTCCGCCGCAGCCTTTTGTCCCCAGCCGGGATTCGCCGTTTATGCGGCCACTAAGGCCTATGTGTACAGCCTGTCCCTTGCCCTTGGTGAGGAGCTGAAAGAACAGGGGATTCTGGTCACTGTGCTGTGTCCCGGACCGGTGGACACCGAGTTTTTCAACCGGTCCGGTCCGCTTCCCGGAAAGCTGCGGGGAGCTGCAAGAGCCACTGCTTATCGGGTGGTAAGACAGGGGCTTCTTGATGCGGTTCGGGGCAGAGGAGTCTCTGTGTATGGGATCTGGATGAAAGCGGCCCGCCTGGGAGCAAAGCTGGTCCCGGGCAGGATCTGTGCCGCGTTTTTAAGAAAAATCAATCAGTCAGGAGTAGAAGAACATGAGAATTGAAAAAGGACAGCCTGGATATCTGAAAGCCCAGAAGGTAAAATATCTGATCTGGGCCCTGGGGGAATTTGTTGTAGTGGTGGGCCTGGTGGTGCTTGGATACATACAGACAGGCTCAAAACTGAATCTTTTTACTGTGGCGGCGGTGGTGTGCTGTCTTCCGGCGGCCAAGATGCTGGTGGAATTCATCACCATGGCGCCTCACAAAAGCATTGAACCGGAGAAGGCTGCAGAGGTCCGGGAGAAGGGGCCTTTATTGACTCAGGTATACGATCTGATCATCACCGGAGATGAAAAGGTGATGCCGGTGGATGTATTTGTGATCTCCGGCCACACGGTGTGCGGCTACACCAAAAGCCCCAGGACGGACGAGGCGAAAGCCTCCCGCTATCTCAAGGAGATGCTGTCAAAGTACAAATGCGACAAGGTGACGGTGAAAATCTTTCACGACTACACCGCATTTATCACCCGGGTGGAGGGAATGAACAATATCGCTTCCGTGGACCATCCGGAAAACAGAAAGCGAGAGAGGAAGATCCGGCGTCTGATCCTCAGCACGTCGATGTAAGATTATGACAGAAGTGACGATCCGGGAAAACGAGGCGGGACAGCGTCTGGACAAATTCCTGAAGAAATACCTGTCCCAGGCGCCGGGAAGTTTTCTCTACAAAATGCTGCGCAAAAAGAATATCGTGCTGAACGGGAAGAAAGCCACCGGAAGCGAAAAGTTAAAGACCGGGGACCAGGTCCGGTTCTTCCTTGCGAAGGAAACCCTGGACAAATTCAAAGGGCAGGCCCCGGAAGAGGTCAGGTGGCAGGGGGAATCCCCGGAGATCCTCTATGAGGATTCTCAGGTGCTGTTCCTGAATAAACCTTCCGGAATGCTGTCCCAGCGGGCTAAGAAGGAGGACCTTTCCGTGGTGGAATATGTGATCTGGTACTTAAGGAACAGTGGACAGATCACAGGGGAGGATCTTCTTACCTTCCATCCTTCTGTCTGCAACCGGCTGGACCGCAACACCAGCGGGATCATCGGGGCAGGAAAGACGCTGGCAGGGCTGCAGGCATTGACAGAAGTCTTTCGGGAGCGTAGTATTAAAAAGTACTACCTGTGTATTGCCAAAGGGATGATCCGTGAAGGGGCTCACATCAAAGGGTATCTCAGGAAGGACGAAGAACGGAACAAGGTGGCTATCCATCCCGGTCCCTGTCCGGGAGCTTCCTTTATTGAGACAGAGTATTTCCCCCTTCTTTCCAATCAGGAGATGACCCTTCTGAAGGTCCATCTGATCACCGGGCGCGCCCATCAGATCCGGGCCCACTTAAGTGCGGAGGGACATCCCATCCTGGGGGATTATAAATACGGGAACAAGACCTGGAACGATCACTATAAGAAGACCCGGGGGATCCAGGACCAGATGCTCCACGCCTGGCAGCTTCAGATGCCGCAAACGCTTCCGGGAGCGCTGGAGGGGATAGCCGGGCGAAGGATCACGGCGCCTCTTCCAGAGGTGTTTGCCGAACTGATAAAGGAGACGACATGGGAACATGGAATTCCAGAGGCCTCAGAGGTTCTGCCTTAGAGGACATAATCAACCGGACAAATGAACGATATCAGGAGAAAGGGCTGGCGCTGATTCAGAAGATCCCCACCCCCATCACACCGGTGCGCATTGACAAGGAGCACCGCCACATCACACTGGCTTATTTTGACCAGCGAAGTACGGTGGACTACATCGGCGCTATCCAGGGACTGCCGGTGTGCTTTGACGCAAAGGAATGCGTGGCGGATACCTTCCCGCTTCAGAATATCCATGCCCATCAGGTGCGGTTTATGGAGAATTTTGAGAAACAGGGGGGCATTGCCTTTCTCATTATCTACTATACAGCACGGAACATTTTGTACTATATGCGGTTTCAGGAGGTGCAGGCCTTCTGGAAGCGGGCAGAAGAGGGTGGCCGGAAAAGCTTCCGCTTCGAGGAGCTGGATCCCCGGTTCTTTCTGGAGCTTCAGGGCGGGATCTACGTCCCTTATCTGGACGCTATCAACCAGGATCTCAGCCTGCGGGAAGAACTTGACAAAGAGTAGAAAAATCCGTATAATTCAAGAAGGTTTTAACGTGGTAGCACGCTAAAGTGACGGCATATGACAGGAGGACCTATGAAGAAATTACTGCATACCCCGGAGGGCGTCCGGGATATCTACAATGTGGAGTGCGGCAAGAAGCTTGCCTTGGAAGGAAGGATCAAAAAGACCTTCCATCTCTATGGCTATCATGATATCCAGACCCCTACCTTCGAATATTTTGACGTGTTCCGCAAAGAGATCGGAACCATTTCATCCAGAGAACTGTATAAATTTTTCGACAAAGAGGGAAATACCCTGGCGCTGCGGCCGGATATCACTCCTTCCATCGCCCGGGCCGCGGCTACTTTGTTCGGGGAAGAAGAGCTTCCCATCCGGCTTTGCTATACCGGGAATACCTTTATCAACCATTCCAGTTATCAGGGCCGGTTAAGGGAAGTGACCCAGATGGGAGCAGAGTTTATCGGAGACGGCTCTGTGGAGGCGGACGCGGAGATGATCGCCCTGGTGATCGAGTCCATGCTGACCATCGGCCTGAAGGAATTTCAGGTAAGCGTAGGCAATGTAGAATTCTTCCAGAGCCTCATTGAGGACGCCTGCCTGGATGAGGACTCCAGAGAGCGGGTGATCGAGCTGATCAGCAACAAGAATTACTTTGGCGTGGAAGAATATCTGGACAGTATCCAGGTAAAAAGAAGCTCCCGGGAGGCTTTCGTATCCCTGGGAGAACTGGTGGGAGGAGTGGAAGTCCTCTCCCGGGCCAGAGACATCGCGCCCAATTCCGCAGGGATCATGGCAGTGAAGCGGCTGGAGCGGCTTTACAACATCCTGAAGCTCTACGGAGTGGAGAAATTCATCACCTTTGATCTGGGAATGACGGTCCATTACGGGTATTATACCGGGATCATTTTCCGGGGCTATACTTACGGAACCGGGGACGCCATCGTCAAGGGCGGCCGGTACGACCATCTGCTGGAGAAGTTCGGCAAGAACTCCCCCTCCATCGGATTCGCCATTGTGATCGACGAGCTGATGAACGCCATGACCCGCCAGAAGCTCAGGATCGTTTATACCAGGAAGAACAATCTGATCCTCTACGACGAAGGGAAAGAGCAGGCGGCCATCGCCCTGGCCAGAGACTTTCGGCACAAAGCCAAGAACACGGAGCTCCTTCGCAAGGAGAAGAACCGGCTTCTGGAGGAATACGTGGCCTACGGCAGGGAATATTACGCCGGCAATCTGATCTATATCCGGAAATCCGGAGAGATCCTGATGGTCAACCTGGTAAGCGGGGAACAGAAAGTGATCGAGAACAACAGAACGGAGCAGGACTTATGAGATATCTGACATTTGCGCTTGGCAAAGGCCGTCTGGCAAAACAGACGCTGGAGCTTTTCGAACGGATCGGCATCACCTGTGAGGAGATGAAGGATCCCGATTCCCGGAAGCTTATTTTCACCAACGAAGAACTGAAACTAAGGTTCTTCCTGGCCAAAGGGCCGGACGTTCCCACTTATGTGGAATACGGGGCCGCGGACATCGGGGTGGCAGGCAAGGACACCATTCTGGAGGAAGGCCGGAAGGTCCATGAGGTGCTGGATCTGGGATATGGGAAATGTACCATGTGCGTCTGCGGGAAGAAGGAGGCGGCGCCCATGCTACAGCACCACGAACTGATCCGGGTGGCCACCAAGTATCCCAATATTGCCAAGGATTATTTTTATAATGTGAAACACCAGACGGTGGAGATCATCAAGCTGAACGGTTCCATTGAACTGGCGCCTATCGTAGGGCTTTCCGAAGTGATCGTGGACATTGTGGAGACGGGATCCACTCTGAAGGAGAACGGTCTTCAGGTCCTGGAGGAAGTCTGCCCCCTTTCCGCCAGGATGATCGTCAATCCGGTGAGCATGCGGATGGAGAGCGAACGGATCCAGCAGCTTCTGATGCGGCTGCGGGCACAGCTATAACCGGACATACAGGAAAAAAGGAGAGAAGGACCATGAGAATACAGCATTTGGACCCGTCAGCCAGAGAAGATCTGCTGCGGGACCTTCTGAAGAGGAGTCCGGACCAGTACGGCGCCTATGAGGCGCAGGTGGCCCAGATCCTTGAAGAAGTAAGAGAAAAAGGAGATGAGGCGCTGTTTGCCTATACAGAACGCTTTGACGGGGCGAAGCTTTCCGGGGAGACCGTCCTTGTGACGGAAGAAGAGATCCGGGAAGCCTATCAGAAGGTCCCGGAGCAGCTGGTGGCCGTGATCAGAAGAGCGCTGAAGAATATTGAAGACTATCATGCCAAGCAGAAGCAGTACAGCTGGTTTGACAGCAAGCCGGACGGAACCATCCTGGGCCAGAAGGTGACGCCTCTGAAGCGGGTGGGAGTCTATGTGCCCGGCGGAAAGGCGGCTTATCCTTCCTCGGTTCTGATGAATATCCTGCCTGCCAAAGTGGCGGGAGTGGAGGAGATCCTGATGGTGACGCCTCCGGGAAAAGACGGAAAAGTGACGCCCACCACCCTGGTGGCGGCCCATGAGGCAGGCGCCACCGCCATCTACAAAGCAGGCGGCGCCCAGGCAGTGGCCGCGCTGGCCTACGGAACGGAATCCATCCCCAAGGTGGACAAGATCGTAGGTCCGGGGAATATCTATGTGGCCCTGGCCAAGAAGGCAGTGTACGGCCATGTAAGCATCGACGCCATCGCAGGGCCCAGTGAGATCCTGGTGATCGCCGATGAGACGGCGGATCCCCGGTATGTGGCGGCGGATCTTCTGTCCCAGGCGGAGCATGACGAGCTGGCCTCCGCCATCCTGATCACCACCAGCCAGGAACTGGCGGAAGCGGTATCCGGGGAAGTGGATCAGTTCCTTACGGTATTGTCCCGGGCGGAGATCATCCGGAAATCCCTGGATAATTACGGCTATATCCTGGTGGCGGACACCATGGATGAGGCGGTGGAGATCGCCAATGAGATCGCGTCGGAACACCTGGAGATCCAGACCCGTAACCCCTATGAGGTCATGACCAAGATCCGAAACGCTGGTGCCATCTTCCTGGGACCATATGCCAGCGAGCCTCTGGGAGATTATTTTGCAGGACCAAACCATGTGCTTCCCACCAACGGGACGGCCAAATTTTTCTCTCCCCTCTCGGTGGATGATTTCATCAAGAAATCCAGTATCATCGCTTATTCCAGGGAAGCGCTCCAGGCGGTCCATGAGGACATAGAGACATTTGCGAAGGCGGAGGGGCTGACGGCCCACGCCAATTCCATCCATGTAAGATTCGAAGAGCAGGAGGGAGACAGATGAATCGGACGGCAAATTGTGAGAGACGGACAAACGAGACAAAGATCCAGGTGACTTTAGGCCTGGACGGGACCGGGAAGACCAGCATTCATACCGGCATCGGGTTTTTTGACCACATGCTGGACGGTTTTGCCCGCCATGGGCTTTTCGACCTGACGGTGGCGGTGAGCGGTGATCTTGAGGTGGACTGCCACCACACCATCGAGGATACGGGCATTGTGCTGGGACAGGCCATCCGGGAAGCGGTAGGGGACAAAGCGGGGATCCGCCGCTACGGCCACATGATCCTGCCCATGGATGAGACGCTGGCGCTGTGCGCAGTGGATCTGTCCGGCAGACCCTACTTGGGATTCCAGGCGGAATTCCCTACAGAACGAGTGGGGGAGATGGACACCCAGATGGTCCGGGAGTTTTTCTACGCAGTTTCCTACAGCGCTATGATGAACCTTCATCTGCGGATCCTGGACGGGGAGAACAGCCATCATATGGCGGAGGCCCTGTTTAAGAGTTTTGGAAAAGCTCTGGATATGGCCACGATGGAAGAACCCAGGATCAAGGATGCCTGGACAACGAAAGGAAGCTTATCGGTATGAGTTATAAGAAGATCATCCCCTGTATCTTCATTGCGGGGGCCAAAGCAGTAAAATGGTTTACAGACCAGGAGGTGCTCTCAGAGGACGTGGTGGGGCTGGCAAAACACTACAGTGACGCCGGGGCCGACGAGCTTCTGGTCTTCGACCTTTCTGATTCGGATGACGAACATGAGGAGGCCATCGACCTTATGCGCAGGATCAACCGGGTCATCCGGATCCCCATGGTGGCAGGAGGCAATATCCGCCGCCAGGAGGATGTAAAGAAGATCCTCTATTCCGGCGCCAAGCGGGCCATGCTGAATTTCTCCAAGCCGGACAGCGTGAAGATGATGGAGGACGCGGCCAAACGGTTCGGCAAGGAGAAGATCGCGGTCTCTCTCAATGATTTTGACGCCCTGTTCAAACATCAGCACATCATCGAGGATTTCACCAGCGAGATCGTCTTCATGCACCGGCTGGACCTGAATTCAGTGATGAATGTGACAGATGTTCCCTGCGTGATCGTGACAGACACCATGGAAGAGAGGGAGCTTTTCAAGATCCTGAAGTGCCCGGGAGTGAAGGGGCTCTCCGGGAAATATGTGAGCCGGAAAGAGATGGATTTTGTGGCTTTCAAGGAGCAGTGCGAGGAGGAGGACATCCAGATGACCTCTTTTGAGAGCATGATGGAATTCTCCCAGTTCAAGACCAACGAACAGGGGCTGATCCCGGTGATCGTCCAGCATTACAAGTCCCAGGAGGTACTGATGCTGGCTTACATGAACCAGGAGGCCTTCGACCATACCATCAAGACCGGGAAGATGACTTACTACAGCCGCAGCCGGCAGTGCCTGTGGACCAAGGGAGAGACCAGCGGCCATTACCAATATGTGAAGTCCCTGACTATCGACTGCGACCTGGACACCCTGCTGGCCAAGGTGGATCAGGTTGGGGCGGCCTGCCATACCGGCAATCCCACCTGTTTCTTCCAGCCTCTGGCGGGAAATGATTTCGATGAGACCAACCCTCTGAAGGTGTTCGAGAGCGTATATGATACCATTGTGGACCGGAAAGAACACCCCAAGGAAGGGTCCTACACCAACTATCTGTTTGAAAAGGGTATCGACAAGATTCTGAAAAAGGTGGGGGAGGAGGCCACGGAGATCGTGATCGCCGCCAAGAACCCCAATCCGGAGGAAGTCAAATATGAGGTGTCTGATTTCCTGTACCATGTGATGGTGCTGATGGTGGAGCGGGGGATCACCTGGGAGGATATTATCCGGGAACTGGCTGACCGGTAGCATAGAGAAGAAGGACGGCGCATATAGTTTCACCAAGAGAGGTGAGATCATGAACGAGTCCGAGAAACGCAGGAAAAAACTTCTGGAAGAGACCCGGAGCCTGTACAGCGACTGGAGGACCCCGCCTGCCGTACACCCCCGATACCGGGCGGCTTACCGCAGACTGTACCCTGGGGAAGAGACAGAAGAGGGAATGCCGGGTACATTCGGGCTGCGGGCCTTCTGCTGTTTCCTTCTGTTCGCCGCCTTCGTGGCCATGGACTACCAGGGGGGAACGATCCTGGAGGCAGACAGCCAGAGGATCACAGAAGAGATCGCCACGGATCTTGACGTGGCGGAAGTGTGGAAGAACCTGTAAAGAACAATAAGAAAAAGTGCCTGCTGCAATATGGATCGTCCATAGCGCAGCAGGCTTTTCTTGTCCGGTTATTACAAAGAGAGGATCGGATCTAGATCCCGCTTGCCCCGTAGTTGGACAGGACTCTTGCGGAGGGGTCGTCTACATCGCAGCCCTCCCATTCCCTGTTTGGCATCCAGAAGTCTTTGACCATGGGCGCCTGTCCGGGGTAGAAGGAATCAAAAAGTTCCCGGTAGAGAAGGGATTCTTTGGTAAATGGAGCGGCATAGCGGTAGCGTGCCGCTTTTTCCTTGAATACTTCGTCGGTGTAACAGCTTTCAGCATACTCCTTCAGGTCATCCACCATGGAATGACCCACTGCGTCGGAAAAGGCTGCCTTCTCCCGCATCAGGATGGAACGGGGGAGAAGCCCGTCCGCTTCAAAGGCGTGGCGGAGCAGATATTTTCCCTTGTGGTAGGTGTTCATTTTTCTGGCCGGATCAATGGCCATAACATATGAGACAAAGTCCAGATCGCCAAAAGGCACCCGGGCTTCCATGGAGTGGACGCTGATACAGCGGTCCGCCCGCAGGACGTCGTACATATGCAGTTCTTTGACCCGCTTTATGGATTCCTTCTGGAATTCCTCCGGGGAGGGGGCGAAGTCTGTGTATTTGTAACCGAACAGTTCGTCGGAGATCTCCCCGGTGAGAAGGACCCGCACGTCTGTGGTCTCATGGATGGCCTGGCAGAGAAGATACATGCCCATGGAGGCCCGGATGGTGGTGATGTCATAAGTGCCAAGGGCTTTGATCACTTCCGGCAGGGCGGCGATCACCTGGTCTTTGGTAATGTAGATCTCCGTGTGCCGGCTTCCGATATATTCGGCTGCTTCCCGGGCGTATTTCAGGTCGATGGCGTCGGTCTCCATGCCGATGGCGAAGGTGCGGATGGGCTTATTAAGCCGGGAGGCGGCGATGGCGCATACCAGGGAGGAATCCAGTCCTCCGCTTAAGAGAAAGCCCATGGGAGCGTCGGCGTCCAGCCGTTTCTCCACCCCTTTGATCAGTTTGTCGTGGATCTTGCGGCAGATCTCCTCCAGGTCATCCTGGCAGACTTTTTCCACTTTGGTGATGTCCCGGTAGCAGATAAATTGGCCGTCCTTATAATAATGGCCGGGCGGGAAAGGCCGGATCTCGTCTGTCAGTCCTTCCAGGTTCTTGGCCTCACTGGCGAAAAGGATGGCGCCTTCCCGGTCATACCCGTAGAATAAGGGGCGGATCCCGATGGGATCCCGGGCGGCGATCCAGGAGTTTCTGGCGGCGTCGTAGAGCACCAGGGCGAATTCTGCGTCCAGATGAGAGAACATCTCTGTGCCCAGTTCCTCATAGAGGGGCAACAGGATTTCACAGTCGCTGTCGCTTGCGAAGGCATAGCCCTTCCGGATCAGTGCTTCTTTCACCGGGCGGAAGCCGTAGATCTCGCCGTTGCACATCAGATAATTTCCGTGGAGCAAAAAGGGCTGCATGCCTTCCGGGGTCAGTCCCATGATGGAGAGCCGCTGGAAGCCCATCAGTCCGTTTCCGGTGTCCAGGATCCTTTCCTCGTCCGGTCCCCGGGAGTGGGTCCTGGAAAGACCGCCGGCGAACCGGCTGTAATCTGCTTTTGGAGTACAATAACACATAATGGTACACATAACTTCGTTTCCTACTTTCTGTTGGTTTCTATGTCCATGGGATACCGGCCGTCAAAGCAGGCCCGGCACAGGGGAAGGTCCCCGGCCATGGAGGGGAGATCTTCGATATCCAGATATCCCAGAGAATCCGCCCCGATCATGGAGCAGATCTCCTCTGCAGAATGGGAGGAGGCGATCAGCTGCCGGTTGGAGGGGATGTCCGTGCCAAAATAACAGGGGTATAAGAAGGGCGGGGAACTGATCCGTACATGGACGCTTAACGCGCCGGCGGCTTTTAGCATATGGATCAGGTTGGCGATCGTGGTGCCCCGGACGATGGAGTCGTCTACCAGGACCAGGCGCTTTCCCTTCACCACGGACGCCAGCACGCTGAGTTTCAGGCGGACGCTGTTTTCCCGTTCCTTCTGGGTGGGCTTGATAAAGGTCCTGCCCACATAGCTGTTTTTATAAAAGGCGATGCCAAAGGGGATCCCGGAGGCCTGTGAAAAGCCCTTGGCCGCCGGTACGCCGGAATCCGGCACGCCGCAGACCAGATCCGCCTGGGCGGGCCAGGCTTTTGCCAGGGCGGCTCCTGCCCGGAGGCGGGCATCATAGACGGAGATGCCGTCCAGGGTGCTGTCCAGCCTGGCAAAATAAATGTATTCAAAGATACAGTGGGCGCGGTGTTCCTGACAGAGGCTGCAGTCGGAAGAAAGTCCCTTGTCCGTGATAGTCAGGATCTCCCCGGGGCGCACGTCCCGGATAAATGTGGCTCCCACGCTTGCCAGGGCGCAGCTTTCCGAGGCAAGGACATAGGCCTGGTCCCGTTTCCCCAGGCACAGCGGCTTTAATCCCAGAGGGTCCCGCACGCCGATCAGCTTCCGGGGACTGGCGATGACTAGTCCGTAAGCGCCCCGGATCCGGGATGCGGTTTTCCGGATCGCTTCTTCCACCGTACTGCTGGTCATCCGTTCCCTGGCGATACAGCAGGCGATCACTTCTGAGTCGGTGGTGGTGTGGAAGAGGGTGCCGGTCCGCTCCAGTTCTTCCCGCAGAGCGCCGGCGTTGACAAGGTTCCCATTGTGGGCAAGGGCCAGGGTTCCTTTGGCATAGTTTAAGACCAGGGGCTGGGCGTTAGTCAGGGTGGGGGCTCCGGTGGTGGAGTACCGAACATGGCCGATCCCCAGATTGCCGGAGAGATCCTGGAGGGTGTTCTCTTTAAAAACTTCGCTCACCAGCCCCATGCCTTTGTGGAAGGTGATATTTCCTCTGGGACCTGTGGTATCGCATACCGCGATACCACAGGATTCCTGGCCCCGGTGCTGGAGGGCCAGAAGGCCGTAATAGACGGAGGGCGCAGTATTTTCTCCGGAAAGGTCATAGATCCCGAAGACCCCGCAGGCCTCTTTGATTTGGTATTGTGGATCCAGTTCCATGAAAGCCGCCCTCCTTTATACGGAGAAGAGGAGCGCGTCATAGGTGGGGTAGGGAAGCTCCTCCTCCGGGATCTTTGCCTCAGCCTGGTCGGCAGCGCTGCGCAGTTCTTCCATGGTGGCAAGGATGGTCTTACGGCAGTAATCGGCGGCTTCCAGAAGGGAGGTCTTCTCATCAAGGGCAAGGATCTCCTGATCCAGCAGATCCAGAGCGCCGGCAATGGTCTCATAGGAAGCTCCCAGGAAGGACACCAGCTTCCTGGCAGAATCTGTGGAGAGATCCGGGACAAATGTCTTCATGGACAGGGCCTCACCAGAGACGGAGGAAGCATAGCGGCTAACTGCCGGAAGGAAGTCTTTGGCCAGCATTTCCCGCAGCGTCTTTGCCTCGATGGCCACGGTTTTTACATAATTCTCCAGGAAGATCTCATACCGGGAAGCCAGTTCTTCCCGGGTGAAAATGTGATGTCTGGTGAAAAGCTCCACATTTTTCTCCGCCAGGATCTGGGGCAGGCAGTCCGGGGTGGAGGCCAGGTTGTAGAGCCCCCGTTTCTCGGCTTCTGCCACCCATTCCTCGGTGTAGCCGTTTCCGTTGAAGATCACTTTTTTATGTTTTTTGATGGCCCGCTTGATCAGTTCATGGACCGCTTGCTCCATGTCTTTTGGAGCGGTTCCGGACAGTTCCCGGGAGAACTGGGCCAGGGCTTCCGCCACGGCGGTGTTCAGGATGATGTTAGGCGTGGCTACGGAAGCCGAGGAGCCAAGCATGCGGAATTCGAATTTATTTCCGGTAAAGGCAAAGGGCGAGGTCCGGTTCCGGTCTGTATTGTCCTTGACAAAGTGGGGCAGCACATGGGCGCCGGTCTCCAGCTGGACTCTCTGGTGCTTTCCAAAATAAGTGTCATCCTCAATGGATTTCAGGATGGCGGTCAGCTCATCCCCCAGAAAGATGGAGACGATGGCCGGCGGGGCTTCGTTTCCTCCCAGCCGGTGGTCGTTGCCTGCGCTGGCGGCGGAGATCCGCATCAGATCTGCGTACTCATCCACAGCCTTGATCACAGCCATGAGAAATACCAGGAACTGGATGTTCTTGGCCGGTGTTTTGCCGGGATCCAGAAGGTTCTCCCCGGTGTTGGTGGAGATGGACCAGTTGTTGTGCTTGCCGCTTCCGTTGATCCCCTCAAAGGGCTTCTCATGGAGCAGGCAGACCAGCCCGTGTTTGTCCGCTACTTTCTTCATTACTTCCATGGTAAGCTGGTTGTGGTCCACCGCCACGTTGGCCGTGTCAAAGATGGGCGCCAGTTCGTGTTGGGAGGGAGCCACTTCGTTGTGTTTGGTCTTGGCCGGGATCCCCAGCTTCCACAGTTCCTCGTCAAGGTCGTGCATATAGGCGGCCACTCTTGGCTTTAACGCGCCGAAATAATGATCTTCCATCTCCTGGCCTCTGGGAGCGGGAGCGCCCAGAAGGGTCCTGCCGGTGAACACCAGGTCCCGGCGCTGTTCATACAGATCCTTATCCACCAGGAAATATTCCTGCTCCGGCCCGATGGTGGTGGATACGTGGGTGACCTCTGTATTTCCAAGAATATGAAGGAGATGGACTGCTTCCTGGCTGAGCGCCTCCATGGAACGAAGGAGCGGGGTCTTTTTGTCCAGGGCTTCTCCGCCGTAAGAGCAGAAAGCCGTGGGGATGTAGAGGGTGCCGTCCTTAATAAAAGCAGGAGAGGTGGGGTCCCAGGCGGTGTAGCCTCTGGCCTCGAAGGTGGCCCGCAGTCCGCCGGAGGGGAAGCTGGAGGCGTCCGGTTCTCCTTTTACCAGCTCCTTGCCGGAAAAGTCCATGATCACTTCCCCGTTTTCTGTGGGAGTGATGAAGCTGTCATGCTTCTCGGCGGTAAATCCGGTCATGGGCTGGAACCAGTGGGTGAAATGGGTGGCGCCGTTTTCCACCGCCCACTCCTTCATGGCAACGGCCACGGAATTTGCCACCTCAAGCTCCAGGTGGGTGCCGTTCTCGATGGTCTTTTTCAAAGCCTTATAAACATCCTTGGGAAGTTTATTGCGCATGACCTTGTCATTGAACACCAGACTTCCATATAAAGCGGGGATTTCTTTTTTCATAGTGGTAAGCTCCTTTCTTTTGGCAATAAAAAAAGCGCCCCGGACCCTGTGGTCCAAAGCGCCTTTGCTTTATGCCCTGTAGTATATACCCGGCAAAAATGAATTGTCAATCCTTTTTTCAAAAAATAAATTTGGGGATTTACAAAATTCCAAAAACCGATTATAGTAGAAAACAAGTTCAAAATGAAGCATATGACAAAGGCGTCAGGATTTCTTATGGGAGATTCTGGCGTCTTTTTTATTTCATTCACTGGAGCAGGACAAGGAGGAAAGAAACAATGGTAAAGTATGTATTTGTGACAGGAGGCGTGGTGTCCGGCCTGGGAAAAGGGATCACGGCAGCGTCCCTGGGAAGGCTTCTGAAGGCAAGAGGGTATCAGGTGACCATGCAGAAATTCGATCCCTATATCAATATGGACCCCGGCACCATGAACCCCATTCAGCACGGGGAAGTTTTTGTGACCGACGACGGCACGGAAACAGACCTGGACCTGGGGCATTATGAACGGTTTATTGATGAAAATCTGGACAGACATTCCAATGTGACTACCGGCAAGATCTACTGGACGGTGCTCCAGAAAGAGCGCCACGGGGATTACGGCGGGGGAACGGTGCAGGTGATCCCCCACATCACCAACGAGATCAAGAGCCGGTTCTACCGGGGGAAGACGCCGGAGGAAGACCGGATCGCCATCATAGAAGTGGGCGGAACGGTGGGGGATATTGAGAGCCAGCCATTCCTGGAGGCCATCCGCCAGTTCCAGCACGATGTGGGAAAGGAAAACGCCATCCTGCTTCATGTGACCCTGGTGCCTTATCTGAAGGCTTCCGGGGAACTGAAGACCAAGCCCACCCAGGCCAGCGTCAAGGAGCTGCAGGGACTGGGACTCCGGCCGGACGTCCTGGTGTGCCGGTCGGAATATCCGCTGACCGTGGAACTGAAAGACAAGATCGCCCTGTTCTGTAATGTTCCTTCGGATCATGTACTCCAGAATCTGGATGTGGAGTATCTCTATGAAGCGCCCCTTTCTATGGAGAAGGAACATCTGGCCCAGGTGGTGTGCGATTGTCTCCACATTCCCTGTCCCGAAGCCGATCTTACAGACTGGCGGACCATGGTGGACAACTTAAGACACCCTCAGTCGGAGACGGAGATCGCCATCGTGGGGAAATACATCCAGCTCCACGACGCCTACTTAAGTGTGGTGGAAGCCCTGAAGCACGGCGGGATTGCCGGCCGGGTCAACATCCATATCCGCTGGGTGGATTCAGAAGAGATTGAAAGACAGGGCTGCGAAGCGCTGCTGCAGGGCGTGGACGGGATCCTGATCCCGGGCGGCTTTGGCCTGCGGGGAACGGAAGGGAAGATCCAGGCGGCAGGGTACGCCAGAGAAAAGAAGATCCCCTTCCTTGGGATCTGTCTGGGCATGCAGATGGCCATCGTGGAATTTGCAAGAAATGTGGCGGGGCTTCTGGACGCCGCCAGCACGGAGCTGAATCCGGACACCCTGCACCCGGTGATCGATCTTATGCCGGAGCAGAACGGAGTGGAAAATATCGGAGGGACGCTGCGGCTTGGCGCCTACCCCTGCGTTCTGAAAGAAGGGACCAAAGCATATGCCCTTTACGGGGAGAAAGAAATCTTTGAGCGCCACAGACACCGGTACGAGGTGAACAACGACTACCGGACGATCCTGGAAGAACAGGGGATGACCATGGCGGGCCTTTCCCCGGACGGCCACATTGTGGAGATGATCGAACTAAAGGATCATCCCTTCTTTGTGGGGACCCAGGGACATCCGGAACTGAAATCCAGACCCAACCGCGCCCATCCGTTGTTCCGTGGCTTTGTGAAAGCGGCGGATACCTATGGGAAGGAGAAAAAAGCAAGGAGGGACCAGGTATGAGAGAACAGCAGAAGGGACTCTATAGTCCCGCATTTGAACATGACAACTGCGGGATCGGCGCCGTGGTGAACAGCCGGGGGATCAAAAGCCATCTGACGGTGGAGCGGGCGCTCCACATTGTGGAGAACCTGGAGCACCGGGCGGGAAAAGACGCAGAAGGGAAAACCGGCGACGGCGTGGGGATCCTGCTTCAGATCTCCCATAAATTCTTTTCCAGGGTCTGCAAACAGGCAGACATCCAGCTGGGAGAAGAAGGGGAGTACGGGATCGCCCAGCTTTTCTTCCCCCAGGAGGAGCTGAAACGCAACCAGGCAAAAAAGATGTTTGAGATCATCGTGGAGAAAGAAGGAATGGAGCTTCTGGGATTCCGTAAGGTCCCGGTCCATCCGGAGATCCTGGGACACAAAGCCAGGGAATGCATGCCTGATATCCAGCAGGCTTTCATCAAAAAGCCGGAGCAGGTGGAGAAGGGACTGGATTTTGACCGGAAGCTTTATATAGCAAGACGGGTGTTCGAGCAGAGCAACGACAATACCTATGTGGTCTCCATGTCCAGCCGGACCATTGTGTACAAAGGCATGTTCCTGGTAGGACAGCTTCGCACCTTCTTCGGAGATCTTCAGGATCCGGACTATGAATCGGCCATTGCCACCGTCCATTCCCGGTTTAGCACCAACACCAACCCCAGCTGGGAGAGGGCTCACCCCAACCGGTTCATCGTCCACAATGGGGAGATCAATACCATCCGGGGAAATGCGGACAAAATGCAGGCCAGGGAAGAGACCATGGAGTCGCCCCACTTAAAGGAACAACTCCACAAAGTGCTTCCGGTGGTGGACCGTAAGGGATCGGATTCTGCCATGCTGGACAACACTCTGGAATTCCTGGTGATGAGCGGCATGGAACTGCCTCTGGCTGTGATGATCACCATCCCGGAGCCCTGGTCCAACAACCAGACCCTGTCCCAGGAGATCCGGGATTTTTATCAGTATTACGCCACCATGATGGAGCCCTGGGACGGACCGGCTTCCATCGTATTTTCAGACGGGGAGCTTTTGGGAGCGGTGCTGGACCGCAACGGCCTGCGCCCATCCCGGTATTATGTGATGAAAAACGGAGATGTGATCCTGGCTTCCGAGGTGGGAGTCCTTCCTCTGCCGGAAGAAGAGATCCTGCAGAAAGAACGGCTCCACCCGGGGAAAATGCTTCTGGTGGATACCAGAAAGCAGCGGATCCTCTGTGATGAAGAGATCAAGGAGATCTACGCCAAGGCCAGACCCTACGGGGAGTGGCTGGACAGCAACCTGATCCGGTTAAAGGACCTGAAGATCCCCAACATGCAGGTGGAGAAAGTGACGCCGGAGCAGAGAAGAAGACTGCAGAAGGCCTTTGGCTACACCTATGAAGAATACCGCAAATCTATCTGTGAAATGGCCTTAAACGGAAGCGAGGGCATTGCCGCCATGGGGGTGGACACCCCGCTGGCGGTACTCTCCCAAAAGCCCCGTCCTCTGTTCGATTATTTTAAACAGCTGTTTGCCCAGGTGACCAATCCGCCCATTGACGCCATCCGGGAGGAGATCGTCACCAGCACCACGGTCTATGTGGGCAAAGACGGGAACCTGCTGGAGGAGACGCCGGACAACTGCCAGGTACTGAAGATTGAGAATCCGATCCTGACCAGCACGGACCTTCTGAAGATCAAAAACATGAAGGAGAAGGGATTTAAGGTGGCGACGGTGCCCATCACTTATTATAAGAGCACCCGGCTTGAGAGAGCCCTTGCCCGCCTCTTCGTGGAGGTGGATAAGGCTTACAAAGACGGCGCCAATATCCTGATCCTCTCTGACCGGGGCGTGGATGAAAACCATGTGGCCATTCCCTCTCTTCTGGCTGTGTCCGCGGTCCATCAGCACCTGGTGGACACCAAGAAGCAGACCTCCCTTTCCCTGATCCTGGAATCCGGAGAGCCCAGGGAGGTACATCATTTCGCAACCCTTCTGGGATACGGGGCCTGCGCGGTGAATCCCTATCTGGCGCTGGAATCCATCCGGGAGCTGATTGAAGAAGGGCTTCTTGACAAGGATTACTATGCGGCGGTCAATGACTACTGCCTGGCAGTGCTCCACGGCATTGTGAAGATCGCCTCCAAGATGGGGATCTCCACCATCCAGTCCTACCAGGGGGCCAAGATCTTTGAGGCCATCGGGATCTCAGAAGAAGTGATCCACCGGTATTTTGCCGGCACAGTGAGCCGGGTAGGCGGGATCACCCTGGATGATCTTGCGGAAAATGTAGAAGCCCTTCACTCCAGGGCCTTTGATCCCCTGGGAAGGGCGGTGGATCTGACCCTGGACAGCCTGGGAAAACACAAGATGAGAAGCGGCGGCGAGGAACACCGGTACAATCCGGCCACCATCCATATGCTGCAGAAATCCACCCGCATGGGGGACTACCGTCTCTTCCAGGAATATACCAGGATGGTGGATGAGGAGCGAAGCGGCAATCTGCGCTCCCTGATGGACTTCCGGTTCCCCCAGGAAGGAGTTCCTCTGGAAGAAGTGGAAAGTGTGGAAGAGATCGTAAAGCGGTTTAAGACCGGCGCCATGTCCTACGGGTCCATTTCCCAGGAAGCCCATGAGACTCTGGCCATCGCCATGAACCTGCTCCACGGGAAATCCAACACCGGAGAAGGAGGAGAAAGCGAGGAACGTCTGGATTCCGCCGGAACCAAGGACGACCGGTGCTCAGCCATCAAGCAGGTGGCAAGCGCAAGGTTCGGGGTCACCAGCCGGTATCTGGTCAGCGCCAAAGAGATCCAGATCAAGATGGCACAGGGAGCAAAGCCCGGCGAGGGCGGCCATCTTCCGGCCAGGAAGGTCTACCCCTGGATCGCGAAGACCCGGCACTCCACGCCCGGAGTCAGCCTGATCTCCCCGCCGCCTCACCACGATATCTACTCCATCGAGGATCTGGCTCAGCTGATCTATGACCTGAAAAATGCGAATAAATACGCCCGTATTTCCGTAAAGCTGGTCTCCGAGGCAGGAGTGGGCACGGTGGCTGCCGGCGTGGCAAAGGCCGGGGCCCAGGTGATCCTGATCTCCGGTTATGACGGCGGCACCGGGGCAGCGCCGGAAAGCTCCATCCACAACGCTGGGCTTCCCTGGGAGCTTGGTCTTGCCGAGACTCACCAGACCTTACTGAAAAACGGCTTAAGGAGCCGGGTGATGATCGAGACCGACGGCAAGCTGATGAGCGGAAGAGACGTGGCCATCGCGGCCCTTCTGGGGGCAGAGGAATTTGGCTTTGCCACGGCGCCTCTGGTAACCATGGGCTGTGTGATGATGCGGGTCTGCAACCTGGATACCTGTCCGGTGGGCGTGGCGACCCAGAATCCGGAACTTCGGAAAAGATTTGCCGGGAAACCGGAGTATGTGGTGAACTTTATGAGATTTATCGCCCAGGAACTGCGGGAATATATGGCGAAACTGGGTGTGAGGACCGTGGATGAGATGGTGGGAAGGACAGACCTTCTTATGCAGAAAAAGGCTCCGGAACATTCCGGGGCGGCTGCGCTGGATCTTGACGCCATCCTTAAGAACCCTTACGGGAAAGAAGGCGCCTGCGTAACCTTCCGCCAGGAGGACGTCTACGACTTCCAGCTGGAACAGACTCTGGACCAGCGGGTGCTTCTGAAGAAGTTTGCCCCTGCGCTGAAGAAAGGGGAACCGGCTTCCGTTTCCCTGAAGGTGAGCAATACAGACCGGACCTTCGGCACCATCCTGGGTGCGGAGATCACCAGAAAGTATCCCCACGGCCTGCCGGAAGACACCCTTACCGTCAATGGGCAGGGCGCCGGGGGACAGAGCTTCGGAGCCTTTATCCCCAGGGGGCTGACCCTTAAGCTGGAAGGAGATACCAACGATTATTTCGGCAAAGGACTGTCCGGCGGCAAGCTGATCCTGTATCCGCCCAGGAACCGGAAGTATTCCGCCCGTGACAACATGATCGCCGGAAATGTGGCCCTCTACGGCGCCACCGGCGGCAAAGCATTTATCAGCGGGATCGCAGGAGAACGGTTCGCTGTGCGAAATTCCGGCGCTTATGCGGTGGTGGAAGGCGTGGGAGAGCACGGCTGTGAATATATGACCGGAGGCCGTGTGGTGATCTTAGGTCCCACAGGAAAGAATTTCGCCGCAGGCATGAGCGGCGGTATCGCCTACGTACTGGATGAACACAACACCCTTTATAAAAATCTGAACAAAGCCATGATCTCCATCGAACCGGTGGAGAGTAAGGCGGACGTCCATGAACTGAAAAGCCTGATTGAGGAGCATACGGCTTGCACTGGCTCCAGTCGGGGAAAAGAGATCCTTGAGGATTTCGAGAGCTATCTTCCCAAGTTCAAGAAGATCATTCCCGACGATTACAAGAGAATGCTGTCTCTTAGCATGAAGCTGGAGGAGCAGGGCATGACCTCGGAACAGGCACAGATGGAAGCGTTTACAGAAGTATTTTCGGAGGTGTAGAGATGGGAAAGCCAACAGGATTTTTAGAATATGAGAGAAAAGACGCGGCGCAGATCCCGCCCGCAGAGCGGATCCGCAATTTTCAGGAATTTAAAAAGCCATTGACTTTGGAGGAGCAATCCCTTCAGGGGGCCCGGTGCATGGAATGCGGCGTTCCCTTCTGCCAGGCGGGCCAGATGATTGCAGGGATGGCTTCCGGCTGCCCCTTGCACAACCTGGTGCCGGAGACCAACGACCTGGTATACCGGGGGAAATGGAAGCTGGCCTATGAGCGCCTCTCCAAGACCCACAGCTTCCCGGAGTTCACAAGCCATGTCTGTCCGGCCCTCTGCGAGGCTGCCTGTACCTGCGGGCTGAACGGAGATCCGGTGAGTACGAAAGACAATGAGAAAGCCATCATTGAGACTGCCTGGGAAAAGGGCTGGGTAACGCCAAAGATCCCCCCAGTTCGCACCGGCAAGAAGGTTGCGGTGGTGGGGAGCGGTCCTTCCGGGCTTGCGGCTGCGCAGGAACTGAACCGGAAAGGCCACCTGGTCACCGTATATGAGAGAAGGGACCGGGTGGGAGGACTTCTCCGCTACGGGATCCCCAATATGAAACTGGAGAAATCCCTGATCGACCGGAGAGTGGCGCTGATGGAAGCGGAAGGGGTTGTTTTCCAGACCTCTGTGGACGTGGGAAAAGACGTAAAAGCAAAGGATCTTCTGAAGGAATATGACCGGGTGGTCCTGGCCTGCGGGGCGTCCAACCCAAGGGATATCAAGGTGCCGGGAAGAGACGCGGGAAATATTGCCTTTGCCGTAGATTTCCTGACTTCCGTGACCAAAAGCCTGCTGGACTCGGATCTGAAGGACGGATCCTTCCTCCCGGTAAAGGGAAAGCATGTGCTGGTCATCGGCGGCGGAGACACGGGCAACGACTGTGTGGGAACGGCGATCCGCCTGGGTGCAAGATCGGTCACTCAGCTGGAAATGATGCCAAAGCCGCCGGAAGGAAGAGCTGCGGGTAATCCCTGGCCGGAATGGCCCAAAGTGCTGAAGACCGACTACGGGCAGGAAGAAGCCATCGCCGTCTTTGGTAAGGATCCCAGGATCTACCAGACCACGGTGACAGAATTTCTGAAGGATGAGAAGGGGAATGTGGCAAAGGCCCGGATCGTCAGCCTGGAACCAAAGAAAGACGAGAAGACCGGACGGATGAACATGGTGCCTGTAGAAGGGACCCAGAAGGTGGTGGAGGCCCAGTTGGTGCTGATCGCCGCCGGATTCCTGGGAAGTCAGCCCTATGTGACCGACGCCTTTCAGGTGGAACTGGATCCAAGGACCAATGTGCGTACAGAGCCTGGGGCATACCAGACCAGCGTGCCGGGAGTGTTTACCTGCGGAGATATGCACCGGGGCCAGTCTCTGGTGGTGTGGGCCATCACGGAGGGAAGAAAAGCCGCGGAGGCGGTGGATCACGACCTGATGGGATATTAAGCCCCAGGAAACGAGTCCTGGGAAGGTTGACATTTCAAATCTGCACTGCTATAATAGCACCCATAAAGGACAACGGCGTTCTTATCCGGGGAACCCCCGGGTAAGTGCGCCCTTTTTATTAACCGGTGTACGGAGAAAGGACAGGTTGGTGATGATGGGGAAATACACCAGAGAGGATATCTTACGCATGGCAGAGGAGGAAGACGTGGAATTTATCCGTCTTCAGTTTACCGATATGTTTGGTACCATGAAGAATATCGCGATCCCGTTTGGCAAGCTGGAAAAAGCCATGGATAACGAATGTGTCATCGACGCTTCTTCCATGGAAAGCTTCTACAGAAATGAAGAGGAGGACATGTATCTCCATCCGGATCTTGATACCTTCTGCATTCTGCCCTGGCGGCCCCAGCAGGGGAAGGTGGCCAGATTTATCTGCGATATCTATAAGGCGGACGGCACGCCTTACAAAGAAAGCCCCAGGTATATCCTTCAGGAGGCGGTAAAGAAAGCAAAGGAGAAAGGATATACCTTTAAGGTCAATCCGGAGTGTGAGTTCTTCCTGTTCCATACCGACGACAACGGGGCGCCCACCACGCTGACTCATGAGCGGGCGGGCTTTATGGACTTAAGTCCGGTGGACCTGGGAGAAAACGCAAGGAGAGACATTGTGCTGACTCTGGAGGAGATGGGATATGAAGTGGCTTCTTCCCATCATGAGATTGCCCCGGGACAGCATGAGATTGATTTTACCATGTCGGATGTGATGGAGACGGCGGACAAGCTGATGACCTTCAAGGTGGCGGTGCGGACCATCGCCAAGCGCCACGGCCTCCACGCCACGTTTATGCCAAAGCCAAAGGCAGAGGTGAATGGTTCCGGCATGCACATCAATATGGCCCTGTATCAAGACGGAAAAAATGTATTCGAAGATCCGGCTGACCGGCTGGGACTCAGCCGTGAGGCCTATGGGTTCCTGGCAGGTGTCATGGAGCATATCCGGGGTATGACGGCTGTGTTCAATCCTCTGGTGAATTCCTACAAGCGGCTGGTGCCGGGATTTGAGGCGCCTTCGGATGTAACCTGGTCCGCCACCCAGAGAACGGCTCTTGTCAAAGTGTGCCGGGGAATGAAAGAGGAGAAGACCATAGAACTGAGAAGCCCGGATCCGTCGGCCAATCCCTACATGGTGTTCGCCCTGTGCCTGGAGGCAGGGATCCACGGGATGGAACAGGGGATGGAAGCCCCGCCGGAACTGGTGAAAAGTATCCGGGAACTCTCTGAGGAAGAGAAGAGGGAGCAGGGGATCCAGGCGCTTCCGGAGAATCTGAGCGTTGCGTTATTTGAGATGGAACAAGATCCCTGGGTGGAAGAAACCCTTGGAGCTTCTTTCCTGGAACATTATAAGAAGGGAAAGAGAAAAGAGTGGAAGAGTTATATGAAGCAGGTCTCCGAGTGGGAACTTGCCCAGTATCTGTACCAGATCTGACAGACTAAACTAAGAGAAAAGGCGGGAGGCAGTCTATGAGCATCATCATTGTGGCATTACCCAAGATGGAAGATGCAAAGCGGATACGGAAGATCCTGATGAGTCACGGATTTGAACATGTGGTATCCTGTACGACTGCCTCTGCAGCTTTAATCGAGGCAAACCAGCACCAGAGAGGTCTGTTCATCAGCAGCTGCCGGCTGCCGGATATGCATTACACCCAGCTTCTGGAATGCATGCCCCGGTATTTTGAGATGCTGCTGATCGGTTCCCCCAATGTGGTAAGCGCAGCAGGAGGCGGGATCATCGCCGTCACCATGCCGGTGAAGGTCTATGACCTTGTCAATACTGTGGAGATGGTCCTTCATCAGGTGGAGAGGCGGTATAAGAAGGACAAAAAAGGTCCCAAGAAGAGGAGCGAGCAGGAAGAAAACTATATCCGCAACGCCAAGTATCTTCTGATGGACCGGAACCACCTGACAGAGGAAGCCGCCTACCGGTATATCCAGAAATGCAGTATGGACAACGGGACCAATATGGTGGAGACAGCCCAGATGATCCTGCGGCTGATCTGCGATGAGATCGAGTAATACCAAAAGACAGAAGAGTCGGGACGAATCCCCGGCTCTTCGTTTTTTATCCATATAATCATTGCGTCAAAGTGGCAAACAGTGCTAAAATAGAAACTGCTGTATGTAAAAGGAGATCATTTATCCAAAAAAGGAGACAGAATGCGGAAATTAGCATTGAACGATGAAATCTTAATGAAGATCGAGAAGCCTGCCCGCTACATCGGCGGCGAGGTGAACTCGGTGATGAAAGATAAAGACAAGGTGGACATCCGCTTTGCCATGTGTTTTCCGGATGTTTATGAGATCGGCATGTCTCATCTGGGGATCCAGATCCTCTATGATATGTTCAACCGCAGGGAGGACGTGTGGTGCGAGCGGGTGTACTCCCCCTGGACGGATTTGGACGCCGTTATGCGTCAGGAGAAGATCCTGCTTTTCGCCCTGGAGTCCCAGGACCCCATCCGGGATTTTGACTTCCTGGGGATCACCATCCAGTATGAGATGTGTTATACCAATATCCTGCAGATCCTGGATCTGTCCGGGATCCCGCTGCACGCCGCGGACCGGACCTGGGAAGACCCCATTGTGATCGGAGGGGGACCCTGCACTTACAATCCGGAGCCTTTGGCAGAATTCTTTGACCTTTTTTATATTGGAGAGGGAGAGACGGTTTACGACCAACTACTGGATGCCTATAAGGAAGTGAGAAAACGTGGTGGTTCCAGACAGGACTACCTGGAGAGAGCGGCGGAGATTGAAGGGATCTACGTGCCTTCCTTCTATGAGGCTTCCTACCATGAAGACGGAACACTGGCCTCGTTTACGCCAGTGAATCCTCATGCCGGGGAGAAGATACACAAGCAGATGGTGCTGGATGTAACATCGGCTCCTTATCCGGAAGCTCCGGTGGTTCCTTTTATCAAAGTGACCCAGGACCGGGTGGTGCTGGAGATCCAGAGAGGCTGTATCCGGGGCTGCCGTTTCTGTCAGGCCGGCATGCTGTACCGGCCCACCCGGGAGCGGGATGTGGAGGTCCTGAAAGAATATGCCCGCCGGATGCTGGAGAACACAGGACACGAAGAGATCTCATTGAGTTCTTTAAGTTCCAGCGATTACAGTCAGTTGAAAGAGCTGGTGCATTTCCTGATTGAGGAGTTCAAGGATCGGGGGATCAATATTTCCCTGCCTTCTCTTCGCATTGACGCCTTCTCCCTGGACGTGATGGAGAAGGTGCAGGACATTAAGAAGAGCAGCCTGACCTTTGCGCCGGAGGCCGGTTCCCAGCGTCTGCGGGACGTGATCAACAAGGGACTGACAGAGGAAGAGATCCTGGAGGGCGCTTCTCAGGCCTTTGCCGGGGGATGGAATAAGGTGAAGCTTTATTTCATGCTGGGGCTTCCCACAGAGACCGAGGAAGATGAGAAGGCGATCCCTGTTCTGGCGGATAAGATCGCCCGGAGATATTACGAGATCCCCAAGGAGGAGCGGAACGGCAAGTGCCAGGTGACTTTCAGTACATCCTTTTTTATCCCCAAGCCTTTTACCCCCTTCCAGTGGGCGAAGATGCTGCCCAATGAGGAATACATTTCCCGGGCGGCCAGGGTCAAGCATGAGATGAACCAGCAGCTGAACCGCAAGAGCTTAAGATATCAGTGGCATGACGCGGAGGTGACGGTGCTGGAAGGCGTCTTCGCAAGAGGCGACCGCCGGATCGGCAGGGTGATCGAGAGGGCCTACCAGAAGGGCTGTCTCTATGACGCCTGGAACGAGATGTTTGACAACGAAAAATGGCTTGCTTCCTTTGAAGAAGAAGGGCTGGATATTGATTTCTACAATCTGCGGGAGCGTTCTCTGGACGAGCTGTTTCCCTGGGATTTCATTGATATCGGCGTGACCAAGGATTTCCTGAAGCGGGAGTGGAAGCGGGCCATGGAAGGCGAAGTCACGCCCAACTGCCGGCAGCGCTGCTCCGGCTGCGGGGCGGCCAGATATCAGGGAGGTGTCTGCATTGAAAGCAAGAATTAAATTCCGCAAATATGGCGTTATGCGCTTCATCGGACATCTGGACGTGATGCGCTATTTTCAGAAGGCCATGCGAAGGGCTCATATTCCCATTGCTTTTACCGGAGGGTACAGCCCTCATATGATCATGTCTTTTGCCCAGCCTCTGGGTGTGGGCCTGACCAGCGACGGAGAGTATCTGGATATTGAACTTTCCGGGTTCATCCTCTGTGAGGAAGCCCTGCGCCGGCTGAACCAGGTGATGGTAGAGGGCATTGAAGTGACAAGCTTCCGGTTCATCTCTGAGGATAAGAAGCAAAGCGGCATGACGGTGACTGCTGCCGCCGTTTATGAAGTCAGCCTTCTGAAGTCCGGGAAGTCCATGGAAGAAACCCTTCCCATCCCGGGAGAATGGAAAGAACGGGCAGAAGCCTTCCTTGGGCAGGAGACCATCCCGGTGTGGAAGAAGACCAAGAAAAGTGAGAAGGAAGTGGATATCCGCCCCATGATCCTTGAGATGAAAGTGGAAGAGGACCGGATCCGCCTTATGCTGGCGGCGGGAAGCGAGGCCAACTTAAAGCCGGATCTTCTGATGGAGACCTTCCTTGCCTTTCTGGGAGGGGAGAAGCTGCCCTTCCACTACCACAGGCTGGATCTTTATGCCCGGAATGAGGCGGGGGAGCTTGAACCCCTGGAGGAATTTGGAAGTGAGATTGACACGGTGATCTTTGACATCGGAAATGTGCTTATTGATTTTGCCTGGGAGGAGTATCTGGATGGCTTCCATTATGACGAAGAAACCCGGGAGGCTGTGGCGGACGCCATGTTCCGCAATGAGGACTGGAACGCAGGAGACTCCGGCCTTGTGACCACGGAAGAATGGCTGGATCTGTTCCTTGAGAACGCGCCGGAGTACGACCGGGAGATCCGGGAAGTGTTCGCAGGATTCGGGGCGAGCATCGTTCCCTATGCATTTACCCGGCCCTGGATCCAAAGCCTGAAGGAGCAGGGAGTGAAACTGTATTTTCTCTCCAATTATTCGGCGGAAATGTACCGTCAGTCCGAAGAGCAGCTGTCTTTCCTTAGAGAGTTTGACGGCGGCATCTTCTCCTGGAAAGAGAAATGCATGAAGCCTTCTCCTGGAATTTATCAGGCGCTGCTTGAACGGTACGGGATCACCCCAAAGCGTGCAGTGTTCTTCGACGATCGGAAGGAAAATGTAGAGGCGGCCTTGGCGGAAGGGATCCGGGGTGGGCTCTTCCACAAGGATATTCCGTTGCAGTTCCTGTCAAAATGAGGTAAGATAAAGAAAGAATGAAGGAAAAGAGTAGGAGCAAGTTATGATAAAGGTTGTAAAATTTGGCGGAAGTTCGCTGGCGGACGCCCATCAGTTCAAGAAGGTGGGGAAGATCATACGTAAAGATGGGGACAGAAGATATGTGGTCCCCTCTGCGCCGGGGAAGCGTACTCCTGACGATACCAAAGTGACGGACATGCTGTACAGCTGCTATGCCCAGGCCCTTCTGGAGGAAGAAGACAGCCAGGAGAGCTTCGAGTCCCTTCTTGGGGCTATCCGGGAGCGGTATGAATCCATTATCCGGGAACTGGGCCTGTCCCTTTCCCTGGAGGAAGAATTCCACAGCATCCGGGAGAATTTCACCCGGAAGATCGGGAGAGATTACGCGGCTTCCAGAGGAGAATACTTAAACGGACGGATCATGGCGGAGTATCTGGGATATGAATTCATCGACGCGGCGGAAGTGATCTGTTTTGACAAGGAGGGGAATTTTGACGGGGCTAAGACCCAGAAAATCCTCTCAAAGCGCCTTGCCAGTACAGAGCGGGCGGTGATCCCCGGTTTCTACGGAGCTATGCCGGACGGGAAGATCAAGACTTTTTCCCGGGGCGGATCGGATATCACCGGGTCCATTGTGGCCGGCGCCGTCCACGCAGACCTTTATGAGAACTGGACTGACGTGTCCGGATTCCTGGTGGCAGATCCCAGGATCATTGAGAATCCAAAGGAGATCGATGTGATCACCTATCGGGAACTTAGGGAGCTGTCCTATATGGGGGCTACCGTGCTCCATGAGGACGCCATTTTCCCGGTCCGTAAAGAAGGGATCCCCATCAATATACGCAATACCAACGCGCCGGAGGACAAGGGCACGCTGATCGTGGAAGCCACCTGTCAGAAGCCCCGGTTTATCATCACCGGGATCGCGGGCAAGAAAGATTTTGCCGCGGTCACAGTGGAGAAAGCCATGATGAATTCGGAAGTTGGATTCTGCCGCAAGGTGCTGCAGGTGTTTGAGGAAAATGGCATCGCCATTGAGCATATGCCTTCCGGCATTGATACCATGTCTGTCTTTGTCCACCAGGACGAGCTGAAAGAGATGGAGCAGAAGGTGATCGCCGGGATCCACCGGGAAGTGGAGCCTGACGTGCTGGAACTGGAATCCGACCTGGCATTGATCGCAGTAGTGGGACGTGGTATGCGCACCACCCGGGGGACGTCCGGACGGATATTCTCTGCCCTGGCCCACGCCAATGTGAATGTGAAAATGATCGACCAGGGCTCCAGCGGACTGAACGTGATCATCGGAGTGAGAAATGATGATTTTGAAGCCGCCATTAAAGCGATCTACGATATTTTTGTTATCACACAGTTGTAAGAGCAGATCACAGGAGGCAATCCATGAATATTTTGTTTTTTTTGAAACCCAAGAGTGAACTGGCCTATATTTTTGACTATCACACGGTCAGACAGGCGCTGGAGATCATGGAATATCATAAATATTCCTCCGTACCTATCCTGAATAAGGAAGGGGAATACGTAGGTTCCATCACAGAAGGCGACCTTTTGTGGGGACTGAAGCGCAAAGGGGTGCTGAACATCAAGGAAGCCGAGGATATCAGTATCATGAAAATCGACCGGCGGCTGGATTACCAGTGTGTTACTGCCAAGTCGGACATGGAAGACCTGATCGGAAAAGCCATGGAACAGAACTTTGTCCCGGTAGTGGACGACGAGAAGCATTTCATCGGGATCATTACCCGGAGAGACATCATCGGCTATTGCTATAATAGAATGAAAGACAGGGAAAACGAATGATCATTGATTTTCATACACATATGTTTCCGGATAAGATCGCCAAAGGGACGCTGGATTTCCTGGAGTCGGTGTGCAAGACCCATCCTTATACCGACGGTACCGGCGAGGGACTGAAGGCATCCACGGAGGAAGCGGGGATCGACATTTCCGTGGCGCTTCCCATCGTCACCAAATTGTCCCAGTTCGCATCCATCAACCGGTTCGCATCCGGATTCCAGGAGGGAAGGATCCTTTCTTTTGGCGGGATCCATCCGGCGGAAGAAAATTATAAAGAACAGCTGCGGGAAATTAAGAAAATGGGGCTGAAGGGCATTAAACTCCATCCTGACTATCAGGAGATCCGATTCAACGATATCCGCTGCAAGCGGGTGGTGGATTATGCTTCCCAGCTTGGCCTGATCGTCAGTGTCCATGCAGGCAGCGACCCCAAGTGCCCGGATGATGTTCACTGCACGCCTAAGATGGCGGCAGAGCTTCTTAGAGACGTACAGCCGGAGAAGCTGGTGCTGGCCCATATGGGAGGCAATCTTCTGTGGGATGAGGTGGAGGAATACCTGGTGGGAAAACCGGTTTATTTTGACACCGGAGTAGTGCTGGACACTATGGAGGAAGAGCAGTTCCTCCGCATTGTGCGAAACCACGGGGCAGACAAGGTCCTGTTCGCCACGGACTCGCCCTGGGCGGGGCAGAAGGAATTTGTCGCCCTCTTACAAAAAATGCCTCTGACAGAGGAAGAAAAGGAGCAGATCCTGGGGGGAAACGCCTGCAGACTGCTGGGAATCTAAGAGGAATATTATGAAGAAGCTGGCTCCCGTTCTGGTATTGACATCGTCCATCTTGTGGGGGTCCATGGGGATCGTCACCCGGTATGTGGCTTCCTTTGGATTTACCACTGCCCAGACTGCTGCCGTCCGGATCTGTTCGGCTGCTGTGGTCCTGGTTCTTCTTGTGCTTTTCACGGATAAAGGGAAATTCAAGATCCAGGCCGGCGACGTGAAATGGCTTCTGGGCACCGGGATCGGAAGCCTCTTCATCAACAACCTGACTTACGCGGAGATGGTACAGCGGGCGCCACTGTCGGTAGCGGTGGTGCTGCTTTATACCGCTCCGTTTTTCGTTATGGTGCTGTCAGTGCTTTTTTTCCGGGAGAAACTGACCTTCCGCAAGGTCTTCGCATTGCTTCTGTCCTTTGCCGGCTGTATCCTGGTGGTGGGTCTTACCGGGGCGCAGGCCCGAAGTGTGGGAGGAGAGACGATCCTGATCGGTCTGTGCGCCGGTTTTGGCTATTCCCTCTACAGCATTTTCGGAAAAGTGCTGGTGGGGAAGTACGAATCTCTGACGGTGACGGTCTATACCTTCCTGATCGCCGCGGCGGCAACCCTTTTGATCAGCCGTCCTGCGGAAATGGCGGAGAAGGTTATGGGGAATCTGTCCGCCTTCCCGGCGATCTTCCTGGGAAGCTTTGTCACGGTAGGGCTTCCCTATCTGATCTATTCCGTGGCGCTGAAACACATGGAGAGCAGCCGGGCGTCCATCATCGCTTCCTTCGAGGTGGTAGCGGCAAGCCTGTTTGGCGTGGTTCTCTACGGGGAGACTTTAAGCGGGATGAATCTTACAGGGATCCTGTTAGTGGTGACAGCCCTGACAATGCTGCAGCTTCCGGCGAAGGCGAAGGGTACAGATTCAGAGAATTTGCAGAAATAAAAGGTTTATGCTTGATTTTTGCCATGTTCTATGCTAAACTACATTAGTGTGCCGCACAATGAGGTTTCAAAGTTCCGCCCGCGGGACGGACACCGAAATTGGCGAGTAATGATAATAGGAGGTGCCATATGTACGCAGTTATAGCAACAGGTGGTAAACAGTACAAAGTATCCGAAGGCGATGTGATCAGAGTTGAGAAGCTTGGAGTTGAAGCCGGGGAGACTTATACATTTGACCAGGTGCTTGCGGTAAGTGACAATGGACTGAAGGTTGGAACACCGACAGTAGAAGGTGCTACGGTTGAGGCTTCTGTCATTGAGAACGGCAAGGCAAAGAAAGTTGTCGTTTACAAGTACAAGAGAAAAACCGGATATCACAAGAAAAACGGTCACAGACAGCAGTATACGGCAGTTAAGATCGAAAAGATCAACGCTTAATTAATCGGAGAGATCCATGATTCATGCAGTTGTTTTCAAAGACCAGGAAGACCGGATAAGAGGATTTGAACTCTGCGGTCACGCGGAATACGCACAACCGGGACAGGATGTGGTGTGCGCGGCAGTTTCCATGCTGGCAATCAACACCGCCAATTCCATCGAATGTCTGACGGAGGATCAGTTCTCCATGACGGCAGACGATGAGAAGGGCGAGATCCACTATCAGATCGAAGGGATCCCGTCGAAGGAAGCCCAGCTTCTTCTGGCAAGCCTGAACCTTGGTCTTAAGGAAATGGCAGATGATGAGAACTATGCGGAATATATTGATTTAACAGTTCAGGAGGTGTGATAACCATGATGAAATTAAACCTTCAGTTTTTCGCTCATAAAAAGGGTGTAGGTTCTACCAAGAACGGCAGAGATTCCGAGTCCAAGAGACTTGGAGCCAAGAGAGCGGACGGACAGTTCGTGAAGGCCGGAAATATCCTTTACAGACAGCGGGGAACCAAGATCCATCCGGGCGTTAATGTTGGACGCGGCGGAGACGATACCTTGTTTGCCCTGGTGGATGGTGTTGTAAGATTTGAGAGAAAAGGAAGAGATCGGAAACAGGTTTCCATCTATCCGGCAGCACAGTAAGGAACATGACATGACCCAGACCCTGATCGGTCTGGGTCTTTTCAGACTATCAAAGAAAGGAAACGTAAGGATGTTTGCAGACAGAGCAAAGATATTTATCCGTTCCGGCAAAGGCGGCGACGGTCATGTCAGCTTCCGCCGGGAACTCTATGTTCCCAACGGCGGTCCTGACGGCGGCGACGGCGGCCGGGGCGGCGATGTGATCTTTGAAGTGGATGAAGGTCTCAATACCCTGCAGGATTACCGACACCGGAAGAAATTCGCGGCCAAAGACGGAGAACCGGGCGGCAAACGGCGGTGCCACGGCGGAGATGCGGACGACATCATCCTGAAGGTCCCGGAGGGAACCGTGATCAAGGAAGCAGAATCCGGCAAGGTGATCGCTGATATGTCAGGGAAAAACCGCAGGCAGGTGGTATTAAAAGGCGGCCGGGGCGGCCTTGGCAACCAGCATTTCGCCACCGCCACCATGCAGATCCCCAAGTACGCCCAGCCGGGACAGCCGGCCCAGGAGCTGTGGGTCAACCTGGAACTGAAAGTGATCGCCGATGTAGGCCTGATCGGATTCCCCAATGTAGGGAAGTCCACGCTGCTCTCCAGGGTGACCAACGCCAGACCCAAGATCGCCAACTATCATTTCACCACGTTGAACCCCAACCTTGGAGTGGTGGATATGAAGGGGGCCAAGGGATTCGTGATCGCAGATATCCCGGGACTCATCGAAGGGGCTTCCGAGGGCGTAGGACTGGGACATGAATTCCTGCGCCACATCGAGCGGACCCGGATGATGATCCATGTGGTGGACGCGGCGGGAAGCGAAGGCCGGGATCCGGTGGAGGATATCTATAAGATCAATGAAGAGCTGAAGGCTTACAATGAGGAGATCGCAGCTCGCCCACAGGTGATCGCGGCCAACAAGACGGACCTGATCTATCCGGAAGGAGAAGATCCGGTGGAGCGGCTTAAGAAGGAGTTTGAACCCCAGGGGATCCGGGTGTTCCCCATCTCCGGGGCAACGGGAGCCGGGATCGAAGAGCTTCTCTACTATGTTTCCCAGAGCCTGGAGAAGCTGAATGAAGAGCCCATCGTCTTCCAGCAGGAATTCTTCCCGGAGGACGAGCTGGTGATCGCGGATCTTCCCTATACCGTGGAAAAAGACGACGAGGGCGTCTACGTGGTGGAAGGACCCAAGATCGAGAAAATGCTGGGTTATACCAATCTGGATTCGGAGAAGGGATTTGCTTTCTTCCAGAAGTTCCTGAAGGATACAGGGATCCTGGATGAGCTGGAAGCCGCCGGTATCCAGGAGGGAGACACTGTACGGATGTACGGGCTCCAGTTTGATTACTATAAATAAGAAGAGGAGCACATGAAATGACCACAAAGCAAAGAGCTTATCTCAAAAGCCTTGCCATGACCATGGAACCTATTTTCCAGGTGGGGAAAAACAGTATTACCCCGGAACTGGTGGGGGCGGTGTCCGAGGCCCTGGCAGCCCGGGAACTGATCAAGATCAGCGTTCTCAAGAACTGCGCGGACGATCCCAAGGAGCTGGCCCAGATCCTGGCAGAGCGCACCCGCTCCCAGGTGGTGCAGGTGATCGGCAAGAAGATCGTCCTGTACAAAGAAGGCAAGGATAAGAATAAAAAGATCCAGCTTCCATAGGAAGAGGAGAGAAGGAAGGGCATGAGAAAGATCGGCATTATGGGAGGGACTTTTGATCCTGTCCACAACGGACATCTGATGCTGGCGGACACGGCTTACCGCCAGTTTAATCTGGATCAGGTCTGGTTTTTGCCCAACGGGAACCCTCCCCACAAGAAAGAAGAGAATATCGGGACAGACGCCCGGCACCGCAGCCGGATGGTGGCCCTCGCCATTCAGGGCAGAGATTACTGCCGTCTGGAAGAATATGAAGTGCGGCGCAGGGAGGTTTCCTGTTCCTATCAGACTCTGGAGCATTTTCGGAAACAGTATCCGGAGGATGAGTTTTATTTCATCATCGGGGCGGATTCCCTTTTCGCGATAGAGACCTGGGTCCATCCGGAGCGGATCTTCCCGGCCTGTGTGATCCTGGCCGCCTGCCGGGACGACCACGACAGTCTGGAGGAGATGAAGGCACAGGTCGGACATCTCAAGACAGTGTATCCAAAAGCCAGGATCCGGCTTCTCCGTTCCCCGCTGATCCCTGTTTCTTCCAGCGAAATCCGACGGAAGATCCGGGCGGGCTTAAGTATCGCAGAAGAAGTCCCGGGAGAAGTGGAAGCCTATATCAAAGAGGAAGAGTTGTATGAACCGTAAGATACAGAAAATGCAGAAAAAACTGAAATCCCATCTGGATAAGGAACGCTATGAGCACACTCTGGGCGTGATGTACACTGCGGCCGCCATGGCCATGTGCCACGGGGAGGATATGGAGAAGGCCCTGACGGCAGGATTGCTCCACGACTGCGCCAAGTGTATCCCCGGGGATAAAAAGCTCCGGCTCTGCGGAAGGTATCATCTGAGCATCTCAGAGGCGGAAGCATCCAATCCCAGTCTTCTCCACGCCAAGCTGGGCGCCTATCTGGCAGCGAAGAAATACCATGTGCGGGACAGGGATATCCTGAACGCCATCGCAAGCCACACCACAGGGCGTCCGGATATGTCCACCCTGGAGAAGATCATCTATATTGCGGATTATATGGAACCGGGAAGAGACGAACTTCCCAATATGGCGGAGGTGCGCCGGCTGGCATTTCATGACCTGGACGGCTGTCTCTACCGGATCCTGAAGGATTCCCTGGCCTATCTGAAGACGAGGGATATGACCATCGATCCCATGACAGAGAAAACCTATGGATATTATAAAAAAGTTCTGGGAAAGGAGGAGTAGAATGGAAGAGTCTATGAAAATGGTGCGGACCGCCTATCAGGCGCTGGAAGAGAAGAAGGGACAGGATATCCGCGTGCTGGATATCTCGAAGATCTCTGTGCTGGCGGATTATTTCATCATCACCAACGGGACAAGCGACAGCCAGGTAAATGCCCTGGTAGACAATGTGGATGAGAAGATGCACAAAGCCGGCTATTCTCTGAAGCAGCAGGAAGGTCATGGCGGCGCGTCCTGGATCCTGATGGATTACGGCGATGTGATCGTCCATATCTTTGACAAAGAGAACCGGCCCTTCTATGATCTGGAGCGGATCTGGAACGATGCGCTTCCGGTGGAAATAGAAGAGTAAGAAAAGGATCCGTTGGAAACACAGTTTCCGGCGGATCCTATTTTTCTTGGTAAAAAATTAAAAGAAGCGGAAGACCCCGATCACTTTCCCCAGGATCATCACATCCCGCACAATGATGGGATCCATGGTGTCGTTCTCTGGCTGCAGGCGGATGACGCCTTCCTCTTTATAAAAGGTCTTAACTGTGGCCCCGTCTTCAATGAGAGCCACAACCATCTCTCCGTTGCTGGCCGTCTGTCTCTGTTCCACCAGCACATAATCCCCGTCCAGGATACCGGCATTGATCATGCTTTCTCCCCGTACCTTCAGAAGAAAGGTCTGGTTATTTGGAAGAAACTCTGTAGGAATAGGGAAGTAGTCCTCAATATTCTGCTCTGCAAGGAGCGGCTCACCGGCGGCCACCCTGCCTACAATGGGCACATTGGCTGTCTCCCGGCGCAGCATCTGGAAGGAGTCGTCCAGGATCTCAATGGCCCGTGGCTTCGTGGGGTCTCTTCGGATATATCCGTTCTTCTCCAGAGTCTCCAGGTGGGAGTGGACGGAAGAGGTGGACTTCAGATGGACCGCCTCGCAGATGTCACGCACGGCAGGCGGAAATCCCCGCTCCAGGATCTGTGATTTGATATAATCTAATATTTCCTGCTGCTTAGCGCTGATCTTGCCCTGTCCCATAACTGAACCTCCTTAGAAACGTTTTTCTCTTGATTGCTGAGTTTATTTTAACACAGCAGATTTTAAAAAGCAAACAAATGTTTAGAAAATATGTTCGATTTTTTGAAGAAAACCCATTGACAAACGTTTGTTCGGGAAGTATAATCGGATTATAAAAAGAACAGATGTTCTGAACAAACATTCGAACAAAAGACAAAAAATTTTTACAGGGGATCATAAATAAGTTTTAAGGGGGAACAGATCATGAAGAATTATGCAGCAGCAGAGAGTTACAGAGGATTTCGCAGAAGCAGCCGGGATTGTAAGAGAAGACGGCAGGTATATCTGAACAAACTGTTTTTGTGCTTTGCGGCAGTTCTTACCGCAGCGGTGATCGGGATCCTGGGAATCGGACAGCTGGCGGATGCCCATGAGGAATCCGGACATCAGGGCGAGTCCCTCTATAAAAGTATCCAGATCCAGGACGGGGACACCCTCTGGGAGATCGCTGAGGAATACAAGACATCCGAGTATGAATCCATCTATGATTATATTGACGATCTGATGGCCATCAACGGACTGGTTACCGATCAGATCCAGGAAGGACAATATCTGACGGTCGTCTACAACAATAACTGATACCACAGATCATATATATTTACAAGGATCTCAGAAGCGGGATAGGGATATCCCCCTTTGAGATAAACTCACCCCAGGCGGCATTTGTATGGAAGATACATGCCGCCATTTCCATATATTCCTGTTAACCTGATTGTATGAGTGAAATAGATCTATACGACAAATCTCGATTTTTCCAAAAGATATGGACAAAAAAAGCCGGACATGATATAATGAGCCGGAATAAAGGGGGGTATAATCAAATGGCTGAGACGAAAAGCTATCACGAACAGCTTCAGATCGATCAGACGCTGCGCCTGCGGGAAGTCCTTAAGACGCTGCCGCCTTTTGCCAAAGATTATTTCCGCGCCATCGAGCCAAGATCATCGGTAAGGACGCGGATCAATTATGCTTATGATATCCGGATCTTTTTTCATTTTCTTATGGAGAACAATCCGGTTTATAAGAACTATACCATGGATCAGTTTCAGGTTCAGGATCTGGAACGGCTGGAACCTGTAGATATCGAGGAATATATGGAATATCTGAAGGTATATCAGCACAATGAGGAACTTCTGACCAACGGAGAAAAAGGCCTGTCCCGCAAGATGTCGGCGCTGCGAAGCTTCTACAATTATTACTTCAAGCGCCAGGCGATTACCAGGAATCCCACCTTGCTGGTAGCTATGCCAAAGCTTCATGAGAAGGCTATTATCCGGCTGGATGCGGACGAGGTAGCCATGCTTTTGGACTTTGTAGAGTCTGCCGGGGAAAAGCTGACCGGACAGGCACTGACATATTACAGAAAGACGAAGGACCGGGATCTTGCCATCCTGACTCTTTTGCTGGGAACCGGGATCCGTGTGTCTGAATGTGTAGGGCTGGATGTTCAGGATGTAGACTTTAAAAACAACGGGATCACCGTCACCAGGAAGGGCGGCAACCAGATGGTAGTTTATTTTGGCGCTGAAGTGGCAGACGCCCTCTCCCATTATATCGAGGGAAGCCGGAAGGCTGCTTCTCCCCTGCCCGGCCATGAGAACGCCCTCTTCCTCTCCACCCAGAGGAAACGGATGGGGGTACAGGCGGTGGAGAATATGGTGAAGAAATACGCCCGACAGGTAACGCCGGGCAAAAAGATCACCCCTCATAAGCTTCGGAGTACTTACGGCACATCCCTATACAAGGAAACCGGGGATATTTATCTGGTGGCGGACGTTCTTGGCCATAAGGACGTAAATACCACCAAGAAGCATTACGCAGCCATCGATGAGGACCGGCGCAGACAGGCGGCCTCTGCGGTGAAGCTGCGGGAAAGTTAATACAGAAAGGATTTATCAGATAGATGAAATTACAGAAATTATTGAGCTGCACAAGAAAAGCGGTGGATGAATACGAAATGATCCAGGAAGGCGACCATATCGCGGTAGGGATTTCCGGAGGAAAGGACAGTCTGACCCTTCTCTACGCCCTGCAGGGACTTCGCAGGTTCTATCCCAGGCACTTTGAGCTGAGCGCGGTCACGGTGGACCTGGGATATGAGAAATGTGATTTTACTCCTGTGGCAGAGCTTTGCAGGGAGCTGGAAGTTCCCTATGAGATCGTGAAGACGGATATCGCCCATATCCTTTTTGAGGACCGGAAAGAGCCCAATCCCTGCTCTCTCTGCGCCAAAATGCGAAAAGGCGCCCTTAATCAGGCCGTAAAAAAGATGGGCTGCAACAAAGTTGCCTATGCCCATCATAAAGACGATATCATTGAGACCATGTTGTTGTCTCTTCTCTTCGAGGGACGATTTTACTCCTTCTCACCCCGCACCTATCTGGACCGGATGGATCTCACAGTGATCCGCCCCATCATGTTTGTAGATGAGGCGGATGTGATCGGTTTCCGCAATAAATACGATCTTCCGGTGGTTAAGAGCCGCTGTCCCATTGACGGCCTTACCAAACGGCAGTACGCCAAAGACCTGGTCCGGCAGTTGAATCAGGAACACCCGGGGGCAAAGCAGCGGATGTTCACTGCCATTCTCAACGGAAATATCAAGGGATGGCCGCCTAGAGCCGCTTCTCACCCGGTTGTTCTTTGATCTCAACCAGACGCTCAATGGCTTCCGCCGTACCGTCGATTCCAAGAACGGAGCTGTCCAGGCAGATATTATAGCTGTCTGCGTCGCTCCACTTTTTATTGCTGTAATAGTTATAATAACTTGCCCGCTGTTTATCTGTCTTCACGATCCGTTCCTTGGCCTTGGCATCGGTCAGGTCGTAGATCCTTGCAATCCGGCGGATCCTGGCGTTCATATCCGCATGGATGAACACGCTTAACACGTTGTCAAAATCCTCCAGGGCATAGTCCGCGCACCGTCCTACCAGGATACAGGGGCCTTCGCTGGCGATCTTCTTGATGGTGTCAAACTGGGCCAGGAATACCTTGTGGTTGATAGGCATATCCGCGTAGCTGCCTGCAGAATATCCCAGGGAATAAGTATCCATTACCAGAGAATACAGGAAACTGCTGGTTGGTTTCTCATCATGCGTCTCAAACAGCTCCTGGCAGATGCCGCTTTCCTTTGCAGCCCGCGCCAGCATCTCCTTGTCATAAAGCTTGATCCCGAAGTAATCGGCCACTTTATACCCGATCTCACGTCCTGCGCTTCCATATTCTCTTCCGATTGTGATGATAGTGTTTGTTTTTGCCATACAGATCACTCTCCTCCCCGATTTATATCCTATATTATAACTCAATTTGCCACAAATGTGTACATTTTTTCAGTTTTGCCTTTTTCGCAGGGTGTTAAGAAGCTTCTGAAAATATTCTGGAAGAGGAGCTTCTACCTCCAGCCAGGCCCCTGTCCGGGGGTGACAGATTCCGATGGTCCGGGCGTGCAGAGTCTGTCCCTGCAAGGCGGGGAAGGGACATTTCTTTGGGCCATATACCGGATCCCCCAGAATGGGATGGCCGATGCTTGCCATGTGGACCCGGATCTGGTGGGTGCGGCCGGTCTCCAGCCGGCACTGGATATAAGTGAAAGAGCCAAAACGCTCCAATACCTGATAATGAGTGACAGCCGGACGGCCGTTTCTTGCATGAACGCTCATCTTCTTCCGGTCGTTCTGGTCCCGGCCGATGGGGGCGTTTATGGTTCCTGTATCCGCCTTCAGGTTGCCATGGACGATGGCTTCGTAGATCCGGTTGATGGAATGCTCCTTTAACTGTTCCGCAATCTTTTGATGGGCCAGATCACTTTTACAGATGATCAGAGATCCGGTGGTGTCCATGTCGATCCGATGGACGATCCCGGGACGCAAGACCCCGTTAATGCCGGACAGATCCTTGCCGCAATGGTACAGGACCGCGTTGACCAGGGTGCCGGAGGGATGGCCAGGAGCCGGATGGACCACCATCTGCTTTGGTTTGTTTACGATCAGAAGATCTTTATCCTCATAGAGGATATCAAGGGGAATATCCTCGGGAAGGACATTAAGAACCTCCGGCTCAGGGAATTCCACCTGAATGCGGTCATGCAAAAGAAGCCTGTAATTGGCTTTTACAGGCTTGTTGGAAACAGTGATCATATGGTCCCGGATCATCTTCTGGATCTGTGACCGGGAGACTTCTTCCAGACGGCTGGCGAGGAACTGATCAATCCTCTGTCCGCTGTCCTTTTCTTCCACGAAAAATTCGGTCAAGATCTTCCTCCTTATAATAGAAAAACATGACAAACAGTAAAACAAACGTAGAAACCGTGACATAAATGTCCGCCACATTGAAAATGGGAAAATCGATCAGGCAGAAATAAAAGAAATCCACCACATATCCCAGGCGGAGCCGGTCAATAAAGTTTCCAATAGCGCCTGCCACGATCAGGACAGCCAGGATGCGAAGGGTAAGATACCGCCGTTCCATGGGAACCCGCAGGTAAAACCAGACTACGATCGCCAGGATCACGCCCGCACTCAGGAAAAAGAACAGCCTCTGCCCCTGGAACAGGCCGAAAGCAGCGCCCCGGTTTTCCAGATATTCCAGCTGGAACACGCCGTCGATCAGCACAAGAGGCGCCTGTCCCTTAAGATGAAGGACAGCCAGATATTTTGTAAACTGATCCAGACATACACCGGCCAAAATACCGGCCAGCGCGATCAGATAATGAAGACTTCTCTTCTCTTTCATGCCATGTCTCCTTCTAGATATATTTCCTGAGGGATATCAGACAGCGCTTCTTCTTTGTCTCTGACAGCATTCCCTCATAGCGGATCCGTCCCAGCCCTCTTACAGACAGAATATCCCCCTCTTTCAGGTGGTATCCGTTGCTGGTGACCAGTTTTCCGTTGACAAACACCCTTCCGGCTTCGATGTAAGAAGTCATCTTGCTTCTGGAGAGGGGGTAGGCAAGAGCCAGGACGCTGTCCAGCCGGATGGAGGAAACAGTTCCCTTGATCTCTTCAAATCGGGGCTCATAAGACACCTCCTCCAGTGGAGCCAGATTTGTCTGTACCACCGTGTGCCGGATGCGGGTCAGCTCCTGACAGAGATATTCTGCGATATTCTGGCACACAAACACCTCCGCACAGTCCTCCAGCAACAGGATATCCCCCATCTTCCCCCGTTCGACGCCAAGGTTCATAAGAGACCCCAGATAATCCCGGTGGCCCAGTTCCTCAGCAAAACGTGGATTGGCCGGACGGATCTTAAGTACCTGTATAGGATAGTGATACTCATAATAAAGAGCATCAGGTAGAAATGCAACCATCTGACGCTCTGCCATTTCATAGCCTCCAAAGGTCTCATACCTTGCCGGGAATAAGTCTTTGGGAGTTGTATGAAGGATATTCAGTTCATTCAGATTCAGAAAATCTGAAAATGTAACAATATCTTTGTGATAAGCCTGCCGGGAAAGCTCCACCAGGCGCTTTCTCAGCAGGGTTTCTTCTTTGTTCATGCTTTAGAATCTGGAACGCATGGAAGAAGCGTCAAAAGAAGTGTTCAGAAGATCCTGAAGATCACCGGAGATCTCTACGTTGGTAGGGGTCACCAGGAATATGTAGTTGGAGATCTTCTGAAGATTGCCGCTGATAGCATATGCTGCTCCGGAGGTAAAGTCGATAATTCTCTGCGCAATCTCCAGATCCAGCCCTTCCAGATTCAGGATCACAGTCCGTCCGCCCAAAAGAGTCTCAGTGATTTCCCGGGCGTCGTCTACAGAATTTGGCTTGATCACACAGACTTCCATGTTGGCGCCGCTTCTTCTGGCAGGCTGACGCATTGGAGTTACTTTATTGCTGCTGGAATGAGAAGTTCTGGAAGACCTTGTCGGAAGTTCTTCGAAATCATCTTCGTCATCATCCTCATAGCTCTTCTTTCTGCCACCGAAAAGACTTCGTTTTGGCTTCTTCTCCTCGTAATCGTCTTCGTAGTCGTCGTCATCAAAGAAATCATCGTCATCGTAATCATCGTCATCGCTTAATTTCATGATGTCCAGGAACTTATCTAATACTCCCATATTATAAATTCTCCTATCTTTGCATTTATACTTGAGCGTAATTCCTGGCGCCGAAAATTCCTGTTCCGACGCGGACCATTGTTGCTCCCTCTTCTATAGCCACCTGGTAGTCGTTCGTCATACCCATAGAAAGAACGCTCATATTGACATTATCAACTTTTTTGGCACTAATGTCAACAGATAATTTGCGTAATTCCCGGAAAACAGGGCGATTTTCTTCCGGATCTGGTACAAATGGAGCAATTGTCATAAGACCGTCCACCTGAATGTGGGGTAATTTTGCGATTTCATCCACCAGATTCTCCAGATCCTCTGGAAAAATCCCAAATTTACTCTCCTCTCTTGCCACATTGACTTCAATCAGGATGTGGGCGGTCAGATTGTGTTTTTCCGCTTCTTTTTCAATGGTCTGGGCCAATCTCAGAGAATCCACGGAATGGATGAGGACGGCTTTATCAATAATATATTTTACCTTGTTCCGCTGCAGATGGCCAATGAGATGCCACTGAATGTCTCTGGGAAGGGATTCATATTTATCTTCCATTTCCTGAACCTTATTTTCGCCAAAGACACGTACCCCCAGGTCATAAGCCTCCTGAAGGGTTTCTACCGGCTTGGTCTTGCTCACAGCGATCAATGTCACCTCAGACCGGTCCCGCCCGGCGCGCCTGCAGGCTTCTTCAATGTTGTGCTCCACCTGGATAAGATTGTCTTGCAGCATAATGATCAGCTCCTTTTATTGAAATACTACATCGTTTTCTTTTACATCTTCTCCATTCAGGGCGATGTGATCATAGTTGGAAAGTCCGTAATCACTTCCTGTGGCGACAATATAATATTCATCGCTTTCACACAGGATCTGGATCTGTTTAAAAACAGCATATCCTTTATTGATATTATAGACGCCTTTCAACTTCGCCGTCTCTTTCAGAGGATAAGTTTCTTCAGAATCCGGTTTGATCAGAACGGTATCTTCCTGGAAACTAAGAGGATCCAGATAAACCATCCCTGTCTCCGTATCTCGGTAAAACACCTCTGTCTCCTGGAAGTTGGCCTTGCCTTTTGTCTGCACCAGGACGCCTTCATCCTGGCTGTTCCCGCCCCGAGTCAGATAATCCTCCGGCACTGTATAGAATTCCTTTTCCACAACGGAAGAACGGGGGATCTTAAGGCCGGATTCATCCTCCAGGATCAGTTCGATATCCAGATAACGGTCTTTGGCATAGCGAACCATGCCGGTATCAAAAGTCAGAAATCCAAGATTTGCGTCCTTTGTGTTGTAGATGGCAAAATCGGCTGTTTCTGTCTGGTTGTCTTTGGGAAAGCGGACACGGATCCGCTTTGTTTCTGCAAGTTCCTGAGTCATCTCATCGCTCAGGACAACAACAACGGTCCACTGATCTGATGTGATCAGTTTATAAACCGGATCTCCGGCCTTGATTTTGGTATTATTTTCCAGATGGATGGTATCATGATGATTCTGGGTGATCATTTCTTCTGTGACATCACTGATGGAGGTTCCTTCGTATCCGTCTGTAGAATAGATGATGATCCCATCCCTGCTGGCGTTGTAAACCTTCAAACTGTCGCCTGCACTTTTCAACATTTCATCCAGCTGTGCCTTCCGGTTTTGACTGGAACGGCTGTCCAGAAGATCAGTGATGTTATCTTTTACTGTATATACTTCCTGGAAATTATCTTCCTGAAAATTGTCGCTGAAGGCCTGGATATCTGTGAGAACAGAGCTGATCTCTTCTTCAGTAAGTTCTCCGGAAGAATCTTGATCCCCGGTCTTGAAATCCAGTTTCTCAGGAGAAGAGGCATAAACGCTGGTTTTTGCGCCAACCTTTTCTCCTTCTGTGACAAAATAATTGACATAGCCGTCTTCCGGTGCAGTGACCACGGTTTCGTTTCGAACCACGAAACCTGTATAGGCAGTGTCTCTCAGGATCGATCCCTTCCGCACTTCATAGACAGAGACCGGCCCGGAAGTCAGATACATCAGCACACTGAACGCCAGGTAGATAAAGATGATCCCAAAAATAAAAATTCCGATATTCAGATGAGGTTTTTTTCGATAAACAGTTATATTTGTCAGTTTCTTTTTCTCTCCCACAAAACTGCCCCCTGTTAAAATTTCAAAGCGGCTCCCTTGAGATAATCAAAACATCGTCCCTGGAAATGTCCGCCAGAACGCATTTTCTCGTCCAGTTCATCCTGAAGTTTCCACCAGCTGCACCCCCAGTTACAGAACACCGTATCTTCTTTGGGGGCTCTGGCAAAAAGACGTTCGATAGCGATGGAAGGATCCAGATATTCCAGAAATGTGATCACGCGTTCCAGATACTCCTCTTTTTCACATACGGTTATTGTACCATTTTCGTAGGCATTGCACAACCAGGTGTCTCTGGCAATGTAAAGAGAATGTGCTTTTGCCACCTGAACATTGAGCGCAGAAAGGATCTTGGCGCTTTCGATCACGTCTGTCAGATCATCGCCGGGGAGATTAAGGATCACATGGGCACAGAGATCAAATCCATATCGGCGAACTGCCAGAGCGCCGTCAATAAATTCTGCCAACGTATGTCCCCGGTTGATCGCGGCAAGGGTATGATAGTTCGGTGTCTGAAGTCCCAGTTCGACGGTGATCCCAAGACCGGTTCTTGCGCGGATCTCATCCAGGATCTTCAGATACTCTTCTCCCACGCAATCCGGGCGGGTGGAAACAGAAAGTTCCACAACATCCGGCGCCGCAGCAGCTTCTTCCATGTACTCCCGGAACTGTTCCGCAGGAAGATATGTATTGGTGTAATTCTGGAAATAAGCAATAAACTTGTGTGCATGGTATTTTTGTTCGATCCTGGCCCTGTTCTGGCGCAGCTGCTCTGTGACAGGGACACAGCTGTCCATGGCTTCAAACCCGGTTCCAAGAGGGGAACAAAAAGCACATCCTGTTTTCCCGTCCTGCCTGTTTGGGCAGGAAACCGGCAGATTCACCGGCAGCTTATAAACCTTCTCTCCATATGCTTTTTTTAAATATTCCGAATAGCGGTAATAAAGAGTTTTTTCCTGATCCATCTCTGTTTCCTTTCCCAAAAAGGTATAAAAGAATTCTTTTGCGAAATACTAGGATTAGCATGAAGAAAAGGAGGAAATTTCATGAAATGGTTTGACAATACAGCGTTGACTCTTGTGATCATCGGTGCAGTCAACTGGCTTCTGGTGGGAATCTTTCGGTTCGACCTGGTTGCATTTTTATTCGGCAATCTCTCCTGGCTTTCCCGCATCATATACGCAATCGTCGGCCTGTGCGGTCTCTATTTGATCAGCTTATATGGACGGATCCGAAATACGCCGGAATATCACGCATAATCGAGTATAAATAAGAGGGACAGACTTAATTTTGACACGTCTGTCCCCTTTTCGCCTGTTCAGATTTCATTTTTTGCAAAATTTATGCCTTCATTGATCAATGCTGTCATATCCGCATATAGCAGATCCTTTGATTCAGCCCCCATAACTACTGATATATATGGATTTTTATCTTCATCTTCAGACAAAAGGATCAGGCAGTTTCCCGCTTTCTGCGTGGTGCCGGTCTTTCCTCCGATAATCGTCGCCTCCGCAGGAAGCTGTGCTTCACCCCTTGCATAGAAATTGCTTGCTTCCCAGTCCGCCTCTTCTTCTGTCCCGTCCGCGTGCGTGATATGTGCGGTATACTTGTCCAACTGGATGATCTCCAGAAATTTCTCCTGTTTGATCGCCTCATTAAAGATCAGGTACAGATCATAGGCAGTTGTATAGTGATTTTCATCCTGGAGTCCATGCGGGCTGACAAAATGGGTGTTTGTCGCCATCAGTCGGGCAGCCTCCTGATTCATCATCTCCACAAAATCTTCTACGCTTCCGCCAATATGCTCGGCGATCGCAACGGCATTATCATTGCCGGACTGGAGCAAAAGTCCGATCAAAAGATCCTCAAGTGTAAGCTGATCTCCTTCTTTGAGATCGCACACAGACTCATCAGAGGCCCGATTTGCCGCATTTGCGCTGACGGTAACCACATCGTCCAGATTACCGTTCTGAAGAGCCACCAGGGCAGTCATAACCTTCGTTGTACTTGCCGGATATACCTGTTCGTGAACATTTCGCGCATAACATACTTTTTTGTCGGACAGATCAAAAAAACCAGCCGCTTTAAAAGTAGATGCATCCGGGGATGAAGGCAGATCAATGTTCTCAGAAACAACACACAGGTCAGCAGATAAGAAAGTGTGGTCGCTGACCGCCTGATTGTAATGAGAAAGTTCATATTCAGCCGCCCGGTGTTCTTCCCGGAAGAAGAACTGAAAAGCCAGGATCCCTGCCAGAACGATACACAGACAGATAAATATCAGCCACATTCCGGCAATCAACCGCCGTCTTGCCCTGCGGGCCTTTTTTAATTTTCTTGTTCTATCGGTACATTTCACGCCAATCAAGATCTCCTCTGTCAATTGCTAGAACGATCAGTTCTGCGGTAGCCAGATTAGTGGCCATTGGGATATTATAAGTATCACACAGCCGGATCACGTCATTAAGGTCCGGTTCGTTGGGCTTTGGCGCTGTGGGATCCCGCAGAAAGATCAGCGCGTCGATATCATTCTGGGCAATCTGCGCGCCAAGCTGCTGGCTTCCGCCCAGCGGGCCGGCCAGATATTTATGAATACTTAAATTAGTCACTTCCTCGATCAGCCGGCCGGTGGTCCCAGTGGCAAACAGATTGTGTTTGCTTAAGATCCCACGGTATGCGATACAGAAGTTCTGCATCAAAGCTTTTTTCGAGTCATGTGCGATCAGACCGATGTTCATGGATTTCACTCCTTATTGATATTTTTTGGGCTGTAAACCTACATTCAATACAAATCCAATGCCGATGTACAGACTGACCAGCGAGGTCAGGCCATAACTTACAAAGGGGAGAGGGACTCCTGTGTTGGGGATCATTTTGGTGGCCACGGCAATATTGATAAAACTCTGTATGCCGATCAGGCCTCCCACCCCGCAGCAGATGATCCTCCCTGCCAGGTTCTGTGCTCTTATCCCTATCAGTATACATTGTATCACGATCAAAAGCAATAAGGCAATCACAAGACAACTGCCCACAAATCCCAGTTCTTCGCCCACGATCGCAAAGATAAAATCTGTCTGAGGCTCAGAAATAAAGTTTCCGTTTTTGACAGATGTGGTAGTGTTATTGTCCAGGCCTTTGCCGGTCAGCTGACCGGACCCGATAGCCATGACAGAATTGTTCTGCTGATACGCTTCATCGCTGGCATATTTTTCCGGTTCCAGGAAGGCCAGGATACGCTTCTGCTGATACTCCTTCAGAAAAGGCTGATTTGGCTGAACTGCAATAGAGAGAAAGATCACAGTCACTGGGATCAGGATGAGCAGGACTCTGAGGATAAAGCGGTAACTCAGCCCTCCGATATAGATGATTAGACACAGTACCAAAGCAGTACAGATCGTTGTGGACAGATTGGGTTCAACAATGATCAGCGCCAGAGGCACGCCACACAGTCCTGCGTATTTGAGAAGGGTCCATTTATCATTGAGATCCTCTTCATGTCGCATAATGAACCGCGCGAAGAACAAGATCAGAAGGATCTTGGCAAGCTCTGAAGGCTGAAAGGTTGTGAATCCCAGATTGATCCATCGTGTGGCGCCGTTGACCTCCTGCCCGATGACCAGCACAAGAGCAAGAGAAAGCACGGCAATCCCATAGAGGATCCAGTAAAAGTTCAGGATCCATTCATAATCCATAAGGGATACAACAGCCATGGCGACCAGTCCGATAACCACTCCGATAATCTGTCTGCCCTGATAAATGTCTCTGGCGCTGCCCACGACAAGTACGCCCAGGATGGAAAGGGCCAGAACCAGGAACACCAGCGTAAAATTGTAATCTTTTAACCGATATGGTTTGGTAAATCTAGGTAATCTCACTTTTTTTCTCCTGAAAAGTCTATTTTTATGCAGGTACGTGTAATGTCTACATGAAAGTTATCTTCTGTAAGTTCTATATATTTGGAAAGGGTTTCATACAGTTCTCTGCGCAGTTCCTCCCCGGCATCAGGCGTACACTGAACCCGGTCGGAAGTGATCAGAGTCCGCAGCCGGTTTCTGGCAACGGAAACAGAAGATCTTCTTGTCATTTCCAGCTCCTCCTCTATTCATTCCGGAAGAGATGAGAAAGTTTAGAGAAAAGCCCTTCCCCTTGATTCATATCCAGGAACGGGACTTCCACACCCAGGATCCTCTTGCAGATATTCTGGTATGCCTTTCCCGCCTTTGAATCGTTGCCGACGACAGGTTCTCCCTGATTGGTACCGATCACCACTCTCTCATCGTCAGGGATCGCGCCGATCAGAGGAACGGAAAGGATCTCTGTCACATCATCCACAGACATCATATCTCCTTTTCTTACCATATCCATACGGATCCGGTTGATGATCAGAGAAATGTCTTTCAGATGATTGCTCTCTAAAAGCCCGATGATCCGGTCAGCATCCCGGATGGCGGAAACCTCCGGAGTTGTAACTACGATTGCCCGGTCCGCGCCGGCGATGGCATTCTGAAAGCCCTGTTCGATACCTGCCGGACAATCCAGCAAAACATAATCAAAATCTTCTTTCAGCTGCGACGTCAGCTTCTTCATCTGTCCCGGTGAAATGGCAGATTTATCTTTTGTCTGTGCGGAGGGAAGCAGATAGAGATTTTCATACCGCTTGTCCCGGATCAGTGCCTGCTTCAGACGGCAGGTCCCTTCGATCACATCCACCAGATTATAAACGATCAGATTCTCAAGTCCCATCACTACATCCAGGTTGCGCAGGCCAAGATCTGTATCTACCACTACTACTTTCTTGTCAAGGCCGGACAATCCGGCGCCAAGATTGGCAGTTGTAGTGGTTTTGCCCACACCGCCTTTTCCCGATGTAACTACGATAACTTCGCCCATGAATAACTTCCTCCTATCACTGGTTTTACTTCCTGTTCTCCGATGCGAAGACGCCTCGGCTTCATCGTAAACGCTGCGATCACAGCATTCGGATCGCCGGACAGTCCGGCGGTTACGGAACCGTAGAGGATTCCTGTTACCACGACGCTGCCTTTGGAGATGACAGACGCGCCGGCTTCCACATCGCCGATGACCACAATACTTTTCTCAGATTCAAGGATCTGTTTTCTCCTGAGGGTACCACGATAAAACTGACCGTCCCATTCCGGGGACTGGCAGCAGGTTTTTTCCAGAGTTCTTTCGTGAAACCATTCTGCGGGAGTATTTTCCTCCAAAAGGCAGAGAATTTCTATCCCTGCGGCTTCTTCGATCGCTGAAGCCATCCTTTGTTCTTCTTCTTTTGTAAACGTACGGCCCTCAAACTGGACGATCAGCCTGGCATGAGCAAAAAAAACAGAAGATGCTTTGAACTTTTCTGTGGTTACGGATAACAGATTCTCAAATGCCAGATCCGGATCAAAAGAAATGCGGATGCCGTACCGGTTACTTTTGATCAGAACAGGGGCTTTCACAAATGCCTATCCCTCCTTAGTCTCCGCTGGTTGAAGAACTGATTTCTGCTGCTTCTCCAGTGATGATCTCTTCTACTGGATCTGTCTCATAATAGTATTTCATAATGTCCCGTCCGACTTCAGCGGCATAAGTTGAACTATATCCGTTGGCGATCCGGATGGCGAAAGCCACTTCCGGGTCGCTGCTCTGCGCGAATCCAACGAAAAGTCCGTGGTCAGGATGGGTCTTACTCTGCTGTGCGGTACCGGTTTTCCCGGATATCTCCACTCCGCCCCGATTCAGTTCCGTAAAGATCCTGCTCTGTGTAACCAGTATTACGTTGCGCATACCGGTATGGATAGCATTCCATGTGGAGGAAGGTACCTCCGAAAGGGTGTTGGTCACTTCCGGTTCATATTCTTTCAGCACCTCTCCTTCTACAGAAGTAACTTTGTCCAGAAGGGTCAGGTCATAAACGGTTCCTTTATTGGCAATGGCCGAAATATAGCGGGCCAGTTGAGTGGTCGTATAGTTGTTGGTTCCCTGCCCGATGGCGGAGGGAACGGAAGACTCGTCTGAAATCTGCGGGTCTGCCTCCGGGATCTCCACCCCGGATGTGGTGTTCAGTCCAAATAACGCGGCATATTTGCCCAGATTATCGGTGCCAAGATCGCTGGAATAATAAGTTTCTGTTTCTTCGCCTTTCAGGTCGCTGGGTTCTACATAATCCAGGCCGTTATCCTTAAGGCTCATCCGATATCCCACCTCATAGAAGAAACAGTTACAGGAATGTTGGATTCCGCCTTCTACATCAAGTGTCCCGTGAGCCTGGGGATATACCCAGCATCTGGGATTTGGTTCCACTTTTTCATAAATACCGCGGCAGGTGATCTGAGAACTCAGATCGATCACACCTTCTGACAGTCCCGCTACTGCTACAAGAGGCTTATAGGTAGATCCCGGAGCTGTTTTTTCCTGTGTGGCGTTATTATAAAACGGCCGGGAATGATCGGTCACCAGCTTGTTATAGTATTCTGAATCCATGGAATTAGCCAGCCGGTTATTGTCATATCCGGGATAAGAAACACAGGCCAGCACATCACCGTTATTTGGATCTGTCATGACCAGAGAACCGGTACAAGGCTCAAGGCCAAGCTGTCCCGGGGTGATCTCCAGCGTCTGGATCTTGCCGCGGAGGAAATCATAAGCGCCAAGACTTCCGGAGGCCAGCCGGTTATATTGGTCTTCATCAAATTCCAGAACTCCCTGTTCATACACCATCATACAGATCTGTCTGCCGGTCAGGGCGCCGGAACGGATCATATATTCGTAGATCAGCTTGTCAAAGCTGTGGTTTTCCTTCAACGATTCCAGAATATACGCTTTCATTGCCCCGTAGGTTTCTTCTGCTTCTGAATACTCTTTCGAACCGTCCAGATAGTCGGTAAGTACAGAAGTATCCACCCAGTTCTGAGCAATGGCGTAATTCAGGAATGTATAGATGTTGATCGTTTCTTCCGTTCTCCAGGCCTGATAGGTTTCGTCATCTGTATCAATGACATCCGACATCAGGATCCCGCTTTCTGAAGTCAGAAGATCGTTGACAATATAGGACAGATACGCCTGCATTTCCCGGGATATATCCTGGTAGGCAGCTGCATTGGAGTTGTCCAGTACGGAACTGATCTCTGACAGGACATCTTCTTTTCGCGCGGAGAATGAAGCATAGACTTCTTTCTCTGTAGTTCCGGCGTCTTCCCGGGAGAAATGTTCCATGTCCAGGATCTCATTGGAAATAAACGCGTTATATACATCTCCGATGGGCACAAGGATATCGCTGGCGTCTTCTACCCGGGTCCGGTCAAAATCCAGCTGGTTGCTTAATTTAGCCAGAAGGATCCCGGCCAGCTCCTGTTCCAGGATATCGTAAGCGGCTTTCTGAAGATCCGCGTCGATGGTGAGATAAACGTCATTTCCGGCTTGGGGGTCCGTCTCCTGGACTGTCTCGATCACTTTTCCCACGTTGTTAACGTAGAGTTTGACTTCACCTTTTTTCCCTTTCAGAGTAGAATCCAGTGTCTGTTCCAGGCCGGATTTTCCCACTGTATCTGTCTGATCATAATTTTCTTTGTCTTCTTCACTTAAGGAATTGTATTCTTCCGTGGAAATCTGTCCGGTATAACCGATGATATTGGCAAAATATTTACTGTCGGCATAACGGCGCAGAGACTGCTCTTCTATACTGACCCCCTGAAGCGTATCCAGATTTTCTGAAACAGCCGCCATTGTCTCTTCGCTTACATCCTCGGCAATGGTGGTGGGAATGTATTTCTGATAGCTGTTCAGGGAGATCGCGTAACGGACGTTGACCAGCTTCAGAACCTCTGCTTTAGTGAGTTCCTTCTGATCGATACCATATCCGTAACGCTCATCGGTGCAGAGGTAATCAATGATCTCCTGGGCGCTCTGTCCTTTCTGCTCGTCTGTCAGCTTGTCAATGGTAGCCTGTCCATACACATCCGCTATAAAACGGAGGCGCTGGGTATCAGATTCCGCGATAAACATATAATTGTCATTCTGATCCAGGATAACACCGAAATCATTGATAATAGAATCGCCATTTGATTCAACCATATCGATAACAGTTGAGATCACTTTGTTCAGCTCTTTATTCTTTTCCTCTGTGGAATCATACTCGCCATTATCTTCGATCATTACGGAATAAGCCAGCTCGTTATAAGCCAGAAGCTTTCCATTGCGGTCGTAGATGTTGCCCCGGGTTCCTTCCACTTCCCGGGTCTTCTGGATCTGCAGTTCATGGTTCTCGGCATACTCTTCGCCCTTGACGATCTGAAGATAAAACACCCGCTGTATCAAAAGAGCGGAAAGTACACAGAAAAGAATGATCGCTACAAAGCTTCTTGATTTAACAATTTCATAGATTCCGGATCGGATCCGTTCCCATAAGTTATACAAATTTACTTGCACTCCTTTGTTCTTCTGCTTCCAGTCGTTTGTTGACATGTAAGATGATCTGGTACAGCACAAGGGTGACCAGGATCGTGTACACCAGTTCCGGGAGAATGATCTGCACCAGACGTTCTCCAAAAGCAAAATCCCCCCGCAGCATGTACATGCCCACATAAGTAATAATCCCGTAGAACAGCTCACTGGCGCCGATCAGGCCGATGGGCAGCTTGATATCATCATCATAAAACATACGTTCAAACATGCCGTTCAGATAACCGATCACCGCAAAAAGCAGCAGATTGAATCCCAGAGACTGTCCCCAGAACAGATCTGCCAAAAGGCCGGAGATCACACCTACAAACATTCCTTCTTTCTGCCCCCGCATAAATCCAAAAGACGCCGTGACAATGACCAGGAGATTCGGACGTATGCCTGCAAAGGTCAAATGCTGGAACAGACTGGATTGAAGGAAAAAGCACAGAAAAATGATCAGAATCGTAATAACCCGTCGTTTCATAATCTTCTATTCTCCTTTGTCTGTATCCGTCGCAGCTTCTTCCGACCTGGCATTTACCAGGTCGTCCTTTGTTGTCGTTATGACAAGAACCTCCTGTAATTTGGCGAAATCTACTGCAGGCGTGATATAGCCGGATCGGGTCAGGTTATTAGAATCCACTTCAATTTCACTGACATATCCGATAAAAAGTCCCTGCACAAACCGGTCGCTGACATGGGACGTCACAACCTGCTCTCCCACTTCGATCTCATTGTCGTTGTTAGGCAGCCGTTCAAATTTCAGCCTTCCGTCGGCGATCAGCTCCAGACTCCCTTCCACCACACAGAGATCAGAGGTGGAAAGCATCATGGCGCTCACATTGCTGGCATCGTCAATGATCGAACGGACTCTTGCATAATCCGGGCCTACTTCGGTTACAATGCCCACCAGGCCGCTTCCCGCCAGCACATTGCAGTTTACTTTAATCCCGTCGTTGGAGCCTTTATCTATGGTAAAATCACTGAACCAGTTTGTCCCATTGTTGGAAATAACACGGGCGCCAACTTTTTCATAATCCGAATAATTCTCATCCAGCTTGTACAGTTCCCGCAGCCGCTCCAGTTCATACTGCTCCTGTCTGAGACGAGTATTGTCAATGGTCAGCTCGTCCACTTTGCTCTGAAGGCTTTCGTTTTCTGAGCGCATCTCTTCCATGGTCTGGAAATTCGCAGACGCATCGCTCATCCACTGCCCGGCGTAGCTGATTCCTTTCTGGAAGGGGATCACCGTGTAATTGGCCACAAAACGAAGAGGCCCGCTGCTGTCTACTACGCTGCCGATCCCAAGCAGGATCACACAGACGGCGATCAGGATAAAAAGCCGGTATTTACTTGGAAATGACGATTGATTCTTGATCTTCATATTATCTCATCCACCTATAATTCTCATCTAACATGGAATAAGCCAGCTGCCTTAGTTCTTTGGACATAATGATCTTCTTAAGTCCGGTCACCGCGCAGATATCCGGCTGAGACGCCACTCTTGTGGTAATGCCGGTCCCTTTCTCAATGTAAGTATCCAGTCCCGGCATATTGGCGATGCCGCCGGTAAGATAGATCCCGTTGGCGTAAATGGCTGTCCGCACCTCCGGCGGCGTCCGGTCCAGAAGAGAAAGGATGGAGCGGACACATTCCAGAAGAGGATCCCGCAGGGACGCTCGCACCGTACTCATGGAGATGGGTTTCTGCATGGGGACGCCGGTGATCAGATCCCGTCCCGCCACTGTAAGGGAAGCTTCTGTCTCCCCGGTATACACGCCGAACCGCCTGCGAAGCGTCTCAGCAGTGGGGTGACCGATCAGGAAGTCATGGCTGTGGCGGATCAGGTTGACCAGCGCCTGGTCAAAGGTGGTGCCGCCGATCTTCACCAGCCGGTTCAGTACCATTCCGCCTCCGGCCAGAACAGACAATTCTGTAGTCTCCCCGCCGAAATTGGCGATAAAAAGTCCTTTGGTATTCTCTACGTCCAGATCCAGTCCTACCGCATCGGCGATAGCGCGCTCCACAATGTTAACTTCCCTTGCCCTGGCAGTGGAATGGATCACCAGGTCGAAGAACGCCTTTTTCTCCACCTCCGTCACATCGGTAGGAACCGCGATCACATATTCGGAACCTCTGGCAAACTGCCGGTCTTTCTTCAGCAGGTTCTGCAGAAGGAACTGCATGTCATTGAACCGGGAGATCACCCCGTCCTTCATGGGAAAAATGACTTCGATATTCGCCGGAGCCTTCTCATACATCTCATAGGCTTCGTCTCCCACCGCAAAAATTTCCTTCTTGTCGCGGATGGCGATCACGTCTTTCTCTTTCCAGATGGTATCCTGCTTTTTATCATAGACTTTGATCTCATAGGAACCAAGATCCAGTCCGTAGGTATTTCTGGCCATTGATCTTATCCTTTCTTAAAGAGCAGCTCCGATTCCCGGAAGCTGATATAACAATTATTGCCAATAATGATATGGTCTAACAGTTCAATCCCGATCAGTTCTCCTGCCTGGAAGATCCGTTCTGTGATCAGGACGTCCTCCCTGCTGGGAGAAGGATCTCCGCTGGGATGGTTGTGCAAAAGGATGATGGATACTGCATCTCTTCGCAGAGCCTCTACAAATAATTCCCTGGGCGAGATCAGCGAAGCGTTGACCGTCCCCCTGGAAACATCTCTCTCCCCGATCAGCCGGGCCTTGGCATTTAAAAGGAGAAGCTTTGCCACCTCCTGCTTCTCATGTCGCAGGTCCTCCATGTAATACCGGGCGATGGCTTCCGGCGACGTAAAACACAAAGATTCCTGGGCACGGGCTTTGGCAAGCCGCTTGGAAAGCTCTGACAGGCACAAAAGCTGAATGGCTTTGACCTGGCCGATGCCCCTGATCTTGAGAAGTTTCTCCATGGTGAACTGATGGATCCCCAGGATCCCCGACTCCCCTGCGTGATACAGGATACGCCGTGCCAGTTCCAGCGCGTTTTCGCCGCGGGTGCCTGTCCTAAGAAGGACTGCTAAAAGCTCCGCGTCGCTTAAGAGCGCCGCCCCTCTCTCCTTACATTTCTCGTAAGGCCGCTCCGTGCTCGGAATCTCTTGTATGGTATTTTTTGATTGACTCATTTCTCTTTCGATTCGTAACGACACTCCAAAGAGGAGTTTATAAGAAACGGTAGATGACCGCCGCCACAACGACACCGAGGATGCTTGCGATGGTGATCTTCACCTTCAGGCCGAATGTGAGCACCAGAAGTCCCAGATTCAGGACCACCGGCTCGTCCAGACCAAAGGACTGACCGTAAGAAAGCCAGCCCAGGGCCGGCACTCCTTCTGCAAGTACACTGATAAAGCCACCCAGCACCATTCCCGCAAGAACCAGCAGGAAGAGGGCCCAGGAATTCTTCCCCTTTGTAACCTTCATATGTACTCCTCCTCATCAAACCTCTTAAAAAACTCAATACATTCTACCACATTTCAGAAAAAGTGTATAGCCTTATGTCATTAAAAATATCTTAAACTTTAAGGGATTTGTCGAATGGTTCATAACTTTGTCCGATGGCTGCCGCCACCTTCAGCCCGTCCATGGCGGCGGATGTGATCCCGCCTGCGTATCCGGCTCCCTCCCCGCAGGGATAGACGCCGCCGACCGCGGATTCCAGAAGGTCTTTGTCCCGCAGGATCCGCACCGGGGACGAAGTCCGGCTCTCCACACCTGCCAGCACCACATCCGCCCCCGCAAAGCCCGGGATCTTCCGGTCAAAAGAAACCATGGCTTCTTCTATGGAATCCCCGATCACTGCAGGAAAGATGGACCGTACGTTGGTCCAGGCATAATCCCCCTTCATCTGAGGACAGATCTCTCCGGGACCTTTGGAAGGCTGGTTCCTGCAATAATCCTGGAACCGCTGCACCGGGATCCTGCCCTCTCCTGCCTTCCAGGCAGCAACTTCCAGCGCCCGCTGAAACGCCACCCCGGCAAGCGGGCCGTCACCAGGATAATCTTCCGGGCGCACGGTGACGATCACTGCGCTGTTGGCGTTTTCACCGCTCCGTCCACTGTAGCTCATACCGTTGACAGCCAGGTGTCCGGGCTCGGAAGAGGCGTTGACTACGTAGCCGCCGGGACACATACAGAAGGTATATCCTCCTCTTCCATTGTCCAGGTTGGCGGTCAGCTTATAGGCGGCCGCCGGAAGAGCCCTGAAAGTTTCTGGCTTTGTGCATTCTCCGTACTGGCTGGCATCGATCATGGCCTGGGGGTGCTGAACCCGCACGCCCACAGCGAAAGATTTGGCATCCATGGGGAACCTCTGACTCTCCAGCATGGCGAAGGTATCCCTGGCGCTGTGGCCAATGGCCAGGATCAGAAGATCTGTCTTCAGGATCTCCTTCTCACCCGGCTTATTTACAGCCTCCATCTCAACCGCCTGTACATGACGGCCGGATTCACCTTCTTCCCGGGTGAGGATCCCGGTCATCTTCGTATGGAACCGGAACTCTCCGCCCAGATCCCGGATCTCTTCCCGCAGGGAGCGGACCACCTGGATCAGTTTGTCTGTCCCCACATGGGGCTTGCTGTCATAGAGGATCTCCTCCGGCGCGCCGTGGGACGCAAACAGACGCAGGACTTCTCTCCCCCGTCCGTCCGGGTCATGGACCAGAGTGTTCAGTTTCCCGTCAGAAAATGTACCGGCTCCTCCTTCCCCGAACTGTACGTTGGATTCCGGGCAAAGAGTTCCTGTCCGCCAGAATTCTTCCACGTCTTTCTGCCGTTCCTCCACCGGGGCTCCCCGCTCCAGAAGAATGGGGCGATAGCCCATCCTGGCCAGGGCATAGCCGCAGAAAAGCCCGGCAGGGCCTGTGCCCACGATCACCGGACGATGGGAAAGCTTCCCTGTGCCGGTAACCTGATAGGCGTAATCACGTAGCGGGGCACGGAACGTGATCTGGCCATTCTTCTGGAAACGCTTTCTAAGGGCCTTCTCCCCCTCTACCTCTGCCTCCGCGGTATAGACATAGAAAAGCTCCGGCTTGCGGCGGGCGTCCAGGGAACGCTTAAGGATCCGAAAGGTATGGACCCGCTTCTCAGGAATATGGAGGATCTTGCAGAATTTTTTCGTCACATCTGTCTCTTTGTGGGGAATCTTCAGTTTGATCTGCTGGATCTGTATCATAAGAACAATCTCCTTACATCGAAATCACAAGTCCAGTATAATTCATATTTCCAGAACAGACAAGTTTTCCTGTGGAAGGTTCTTTGATACACAGGTTATAGGCATACGTCTATAATTGTTATATCCGTATAAATATTGGATTATATTTATTTCCAGGCCTATACTGAAAACAGAAAAGAAAGGGAGGTTTATCATGGATAAAAGAACAGATTACCGGACAGAAAAAGATTCTATTGGCGAAAAGAAAGTCCCTGAGGACGTTTACTACGGCGTACAGAGCCTGCGGGCGGCAGAGAATTTCCATATTACCGGGCTTAACATGCACCCGGAGATCATCAACAGCCTGGCCTATATCAAGAAGGCGGCTGCCATCACCAACTGCGAGATCGGAATCCTGGACAAGGATCGGGCCACTGCCATTGTCCAGGCCTGCGATGAGATCATCGAAGGGAAATTTCACAAGGATTTTATCGTTGACCCCATCCAGGGAGGCGCCGGCACGTCTCTTAATATGAACGCCAACGAAGTGATCGCCAACCGGGCTATTGAGATCCTGGGCGGGAAAAAGGGAGACTATTCTGTAGTGAATCCCAACGATCATGTGAACTGCGGCCAGTCCACCAACGACGTGATCCCAACCGCCGGGAAGATGACTTCTCTCCGGCTTCTTAGAGTCCTGAAGGAAGAACTGCTGCGGCTTCACAAGGCATTTGCCCAGAAAGCAGAAGAATTCGACCATGTGATCAAGATCGGGCGCACCCAGATGCAGGACGCTGTCCCCATCCGTCTGGGACAAGAATTCCACGCCTACTCTGTGGCGGTGCTGCGGGATATCAACCGGATGGACAAGGCCATGGACGAGATGCGGTTCCTCAACATGGGCGGCACTGCCATCGGCACCGGGATCAACGCGGACAAAGCTTACCTGAACCGGATCGTTCCCAATCTGGTGGAGGTGTCCGGGATGGACTTTGTCCAGGCCTTCGACCTCATTGACGCTACCCAGAACCTGGATCCCTTTGTAGCGGTATCCGGCGCCATCAAGGCCTGCGCCGTGACCCTGTCCAAGATTGCCAACGATCTGCGGCTGATGTCTTCCGGACCAAGAGCCGGATTCGGCGAGATCAATCTTCCGCCTAAACAGAACGGCTCTTCCATCATGCCAGGGAAAGTTAATCCGGTGATCCCGGAGGTGGTAAACCAGGTGGCATTCAACGTTATCGGCAACGACATCACCATTACCATGGCGGCGGAAGCCGGTCAGCTGGAATTAAATGCCTTCGAGCCTATCATCTTCTACTGTATGTTCCAGTCCATCGATACCCTGGCCTATGCGGTCCGCACCTTTGTGGACAACTGCGTATCCGGCATCACAGCCAATGAAGAGCGCTGTGAGGAGCTGGCGGAGAACAGCATCGGTCTGATCACCGCGATCTCCCCTCACGTGGGGTATCAAAAGGCCGCCGATATTGCCAAAAAGGCACTGAAAACCGGTAAATCTGTCCGTTCTCTGATCCTGGAAGAGGACCTGATGAGCAAAGAAGAACTGGACTGCATCCTGAATCCGGTCAACATGACGGAGCCAGGGATCTCTGGGAAAAATTTCCTGGGGAAATCATAACTGTGCTGCGTGCAGCCCTGCCAGATACCCGCTGCTCCAGGCCCACTGCAGGTTATAGCCGCCGCATTCCCCGTCTACATCCAGGATCTCTCCCGCAAGATAAAGACCGCTTACGCACCGGGATTCCATGGTTGTCTCATTGATCTCTGTAAGAGGGATCCCGCCTGCGCACACCTGGGCATTGTCGAATCCGTTTGTGTCAGAGATCTTCAGGAAAACGGACTTGCAGATCCGGGCAAGCCGGGGAAATGCCTCCGGTTCCAGCTCCCCCACCGGCAGATCCTTTTTGATCCGGGCAATGGATAAAAGCGCAGGGATCAGCTTCTCAGGGAAGATCCCGATCAGGAAATCTCCTGCTGCCACGGCTTCTCTTCCCTCCGCTCTTTTCTTTAGAAATGAACAGAACTCTTCTTCCTCCATCCAGGGAACCAGATCCACTACCACCTGGGCCGGTTCGCCCTGTACAAGAGCAAGCGCGATATGGCGGCTGATCTGGAACACCGGGATCCCGGAGATACCATAAGAAGTGATCTGCAGTTCTCCCTGATCGCTGGCCATTTCACTCCCACCGCAGATGGCCGTCACCTTTCCCTCTACACGCACGCCGGAGGCCTTAGAGAGGGGATGGGGCTTTGCCTTAAGCTGCACCAGGGCCGGGACCACCGGAAGCAGGCTGTGGCCAAGAGAACGGGCAAGCTTATATCCGCTTCCGTCAGAGCCAAGGGCAGCAGCCGCTCTGCCCCCTGTAGCCAGGATCACCCGGTCTGCCAGGAACTGTTTCCCGGAACCGCTGATGACAAAACCATCTTCTGCTTTTTGGATCTTATCCACATGGATCCCGGAGTGTACCGGGATCCTCCGCCGCATCAGTTCCAGCTCCATAAGGGCGCGCACGGCGGCCGCCTGGTCGGATTGCGGATAGACATAGCCATTCCGGGACTTCGTCTGCAGTCCAAGTCCATGGAAAAAGGCAAGGGTTTCCTCCAGGCCGAAAGCATTCAGTACGACGGCGGCCTTCTGGAGCTCCTGGCTGTGAAAATGGGAGAGACCCATCTTTTCATTGGTAAGATTACATCTGCCGTTTCCGGTAGAGAGGATCTTCCGGCCCGGCAGGTCATTGTGTTCCAGCAGGAAGATCTCACATGGATTCTTTTTTTCTTCTGCCGTTCTGGCTGCGGCGATGGCGGCAGTCATTCCGGCCGCTCCTGCCCCAATGATGGCGATCTTCTTCATATCCCATCCCCTCCTTTTGCCATACAGAACTTAGGATAAGGTGATAAGCCCTTCTCTTGCCAGATATTCCAGGGACATCAGAATACCAAGCTTGGCGTGGGGCCAGGTAAGCCCTCCCTGGAAATATACGGCATAGGGCGGTTTGATGGGACCGTCCGCGGAAAGTTCAATGGAAGACCCCTGGACGAAAGCCCCTGCCGCCATGATCACATCACTGTCATAGCCTGGCATGGCCCATGGTTCCGGGGTTACATAGGAATCCACCGGCGCCGCGGCCTGGATCCCCTTGCAGAAGGCGATAACACCTTCCGGGGTGCCAAGCTCCACTGCCTGAATAATGTCGTGACGATCCTCCGAGCCATTGGGGATCACCGGGAATCCCAGACGCTCATAGAGGTTGGCCGCAAAGATGGCTCCTTTTAAGGCGCTGGCCGATACCACCGGCGCCAGGAACAATCCCTGATAGAAAGACTGCATCACCCCAAGGGAGGCTCCTACTTCCCGGCCAAGGCCCGGGGAGGTGAGCCGGTAGGCGCAGGCTTCGATCAGATCCTCTCTTCCGGCGATATAGCCGCCGATGGGCGCAAGCCCGCCGCCGGGGTTCTTGATAAGGGAACCCACCACAAGATCCGCTCCCACATCGCTGGGTTCCCGCGCCTCTACAAATTCCCCGTAGCAGTTGTCCACCATACAGATCACATCCGGCTTGATCTTCTTCACAAAGGCGATCAGTTCCCCGATCTCTTCCACTGAGAAGCTGGGACGGGTCTGATAGCCCTTGGACCGCTGGATCGTCACCAGCTTTGTCTTTTCATTGAGCTCCTTTTTGATAGTCTCATAGTCAAAGGTCCCGTCCGGCAGAAGATTGGTCTGCCGGTAAGTGATCCCGTATTCTGCAAGAGACCCGTTGGAAGGCCGGATTCCGATCACTTCCTCCAGGGTGTCGTAAGGTTTCCCGGCTGGAGAATACAGCTCGTCTCCCGGCCGCAGGTTGGCTGCCAGGGCAATGGAAAGCGCATGGGTGCCGCAGGTGATCTGAGGGCGTACCAGAGCGCTCTCTGTGTGGAAAAGAGAGGCATATACCCCTTCCAGGGTATCTCTCCCCTGATCGCTGTATCCGTAGCCGCTGGCATAGTTAAAGCAGGCCTCGCAGACCCGGTTCTCCTGCATGGCATGGATCACCTTCAGCTGATTGTATTCCGCCATCTCATCAATGGCAGCAAACCGGTCTTTTAACTGTTTCTCCGTATCATCGGCAAAAGCCAGGACCTCTTCCCGGATCCCCAGTTGTCTGTATAATTGAGATGTCTGTAACATTTCTTGTCTTCCTTTCTACATGGCCTCCATGATCTTGGTCTTCATCTGGGCGCACTGCGCGTCAAACTGGGGATTCACCGGCGGGATCTCCAGCAGGATGTCCGCCGCCTCCCGGAATTTGCGCATATCGTAGAGAAGGGACGCCCGGTTCAAGTCGAAAAGCGCCCGCTCTCCTTTGGTGCGGATCAGGGGCTCTAAAGCCAGAAGCTCCTGATAGGTAGATTCTGTATTGTGGCTGTAGGAATACAGCTCCAGCAACGTATTCATTTTCTTTAAAAACTGGTTTTTTCGCAAAATGTTTCGCAGCATGATACTCCCTCCCATTCACGCAGGATCTTCTGCAAGATCCTCTGCTTATCGTAATCATAGTCCTTCTGGTTGATCCAGATCACGTCCCGCTCCCGCTTGAACCAGGTGATCTGGCGCTTGGCAAAATGCCGGGTGTCCCTCTTGATCCGGTAGACCGCTTCCTCCAGCGTACAGTCTCCCTCCAGGTAGTCCAGGATCTCCTTGTATCCCAGCCCCTGCATGGACACCAGTTCTTTTGTATACCCCTTATCTCTTAATCTGCGGACTTCCTCTTCCAGTCCTGCTTCCATCATCTCATCCACTCGCCGGTCGATCCGTTCATAGAGACGGCTCCTCTCGTCAGTAAGAACGAAGTAGGCGGATTGATAGGCAGACTCCTTCTGCCGCTCCTTCTCATTGTGCCGGGAGATGGGTTCCCCGTTTTCCTGGTAGAATTCCAGGGCCCGGATCACCCTCTTTACATTATTGGGGTGGATCTTTTCAGCGGATTCGGGATCCACCTTGCGGAGACGCTCATGGAGCACTTCTCCCCCCTGCTCTCTGGCAATGGCCTCCAGCTCATGGCGGAAATTCTCCTCCTCCTCGTGCCGGGAGAAATCAATATCATAGAGCAGCGCCTGGATATAGAACCCGGTGCCCCCCACAACAATGGGAATGTGGCCTGCGGCGCAGATCTTTTCAATGGCCTCTTTGGCCATCTCCTGAAACCGCACCACATGGAACTCTTCCGCCGGATCAAGCACATCGATAAGATGGTGGGGGATGCCCTGCATGTCCTCTGGCCGGATCTTGGCGGTGCCAATGTCCATCTGCCGGTATACCTGCATGGAATCCGCGGAAATGATCTCCCCGCCCACTGCACGGGCAAGCATAAGGGACAGTTCCGTTTTTCCTGCCGCGGTGGGGCCGGTAAGGATGATCAGTGGTTTCTTTGTACTCATAATCTATACAATCCTTTTGAATTTCTTTTCCAGTTCCCGTTTGGACATGGCGATGATGGTTGGCCTGCCGTGGGGACAGTGGTAGGGATTCTCTAACGTGAGAAGCTCTCCGATAAGGGCGTCCGCCTCCTGGGCGGTAAGACGCATATTCCCTTTTACCGCCGCCTTGCAGGACATGGAGGCGATCTTCTCGTCGATCAGATCCGAGGAATGATTCCGGGTGATCTCATCAGAGAGACTGTCCAGCATCTCCAGCAGCAGTTCCTTTTTGGCGATGTGGAAAAGATTCCCCGGCACTGCCCGCACCGCGTAGGATTCCTGCCCGAATTCCTCGAACTCGAAGCCGATCCTTGTGAAGCGGTCCATATATTTCTTCAGAAGATCACTCTCCTGCATGGTCAGGTTAAGGATAATGGGCGGGCTGATCATCTGAGAGGTAAACTCCCGGGTTTTCATGCTCTGCAGGATTTTCTCGTAAAGCACCCGCTCATGGGCGGCATGCTGGTCGATGATATACATCCGGTCCTCCTGCTGAACGATCCAGTAAGTGTCAAACACCTGGCCAACCAGCTGATAATCCGGCCGGTTCTCTCCTTTCAGAAGATTCCCTTCGAAAAGCTCCATCTGCCGGGGCTCTTTTGCCGCATAGGCCGCCGCTTCCCGGATCCGGTCCATCTGACGCTTCGGCTTGAAGATCTCGCCCTGCTCTTTCACCTCTGCCGCAGAATTCTGCTCATGATAAGAGCGGACCCGCTTTTTCATCTCTTCCATGAAGTAGTCAAGATCCCGCTCTCTGGGCGGCTCTTTTGCTTCCGCCGCGAGCTTTGCGGGAGCCGGGACGGATGTCTCAAAGGAAACGCCCCCTGGAACAGGTTTCTCCGGGATCTTCGCCGGCTCTTCCAGCTTCACATCCGGGATCAGTTCTTTCTTATGCAGGGTCTGATCCACCGCAGCGAACACCGCGTTGTAGACCTCCTGCTGGTTGCTAAACCGCAGTTCCATCTTGGCAGGATGGACATTTACATCCACCGCCGTGCCGTCGATGGCGATGTGGAGCACCACAAAGGGATACTTGTGCTGCATGGAGAAATCCTTGTAAGCGTCCTCAATGGCCTTGTAGACCACCTGGTTTTTGATATATCTTCCGTTGATAAAATAGGTCTCAAAGTTCCGGTTCCCTCTGGAGATCAGAGGCGCTCCCAGATATCCGGTGATGTGGATCCCCTTTTCCTCATGGTCTACCTCCAGAAGGTTGGCCGCGATCTCCCGCCCGTAGACATGGTAGATCACATCCTTCAGGTTTCCGTTGCCGGAGGTGTAGAGCCTGGACTGGCCGTTATTGATAAACTGGAAAGAGATCTCCGGGTGGGACAGAGCCAGCCTGGTCATAAGGTCGCTTACATGGCCTGCCTCTGTCATCGGCGTCTTCAGGAATTTACGCCGGGCCGGAGTGTTGTAGAAAAGCTGGCGCACCAGGAAGGTGGTGCCGTCTCTGGCCCCGGTATCCTCCATGCTCTCTTCCTTTCCTCCCGCGATCCGGTAGACGGTGCCGAATGTCTCCGCCTCTGTCTTGGTGATCAGTTCCACCTGGGACACTGCCGCAATGCTGGAGAGAGCTTCTCCCCGGAACCCCAGGGAAGCAATGCTGGTAAGATCCTCCGCTGTGCGGATCTTGCTGGTGGAATGGCGCAGAAAAGCAGAAGGCACCTGGGATTTCTCAATTCCGCTGCCGTTGTCGGCAATACGGATATAGGCGATCCCGCCTTCTTTGATCTCTGCCGTCACCGCCGTGGCGCCTGCGTCGATGGAATTCTCCACCAGTTCCTTCACAATGGAGGCCGGGCGCTCGATCACCTCGCCGGCGGCGATCTTGTCTATGGTTATCTGATCCAGTACTTGAATCTTGTTCATATGCTACCACCTGTTTTTCAATTTGTTCTGAAGCTGATACAGTGTATTTAAGGCGTCTATAGGCGTCAGGTTCCCCAGATCCAGCTCCTTGATCTCCTGGATGATATCGTCGTCTTTTACCGTGTCGAAAAGAGACATCTGGGCCAGATCCACCTCGTCGTATTTCTTCGTCTTGATCTTCGGCTCATGGCCGTGAACGGCGATATCTTTGATCCGGGTGGTGATGTCCGCGTGGACCAGCTCCTCCACGATCTCTTTCGCCCGGTTGATCACACAGTCCGGAACTCCTGCCAGACGGGCCACCTGGATGCCGTAGCTCTTGTCCGCGCCGCCTTTTACAATCTTACGGAGGAAAATGATATCGTCCCCCTTCTCCTTCACGGCGATGCAGTAGTTGTTTACATTATCGATCTTGCCTTCCAGTTCGGTAAGCTCATGATAATGGGTGGCAAAAAGAGTCTTTGCTCCCAGAAGCCTGCTGTCGCTGATATGCTCGATCACCGCCCAGGCGATGCTCAGTCCGTCAAAGGTGCTGGTGCCCCGTCCGATCTCATCCAGGATCAGAAGGCTTTTGCTGGTGGCGTTTCTTAAGATATTAGCCACCTCCGTCATCTCCACCATAAAGGTACTCTGACCGGAGGCCAGGTCGTCGGATGCGCCCACCCGGGTGAAGATCCGGTCCACCAGGCCGATATTAGCCTTGGAAGCCGGCACGAAGGATCCGATCTGGGCCATCAGGACAATAAGGGCCGTCTGCCGCATATAAGTAGATTTTCCGGCCATGTTTGGACCGGTGATGATGGAGATCCGTTTCTTTTTATCATCCAGATAGGTATCGTTGGCGATAAACATTTCTTCCGGGATCATCTTCTCCACCACCGGATGCCGGCCGTCCTTGATATCGATCACGCCTTTTTCATTGATGGCGGGACGCACGTAATTCCCCCGCTCCGCCACCAGGGCCAGAGAAGCGAACACATCGGTCTTTGCCACTGCCCGGGCGGCGGCCTGGATCCGCAGTACTTCTGCCCCGATCTTGTCCCGCACCTCACAGTAGAGCTGGTACTCCAGAGCATAGAGCTTATCTTCCGCTCCCAGGATGGTATCTTCCAGCTCCTTTAACTCCGGGATGATATAGCGCTCCGCATTGGCAAGAGTCTGCTTACGGGTGTAGTAGTCCGGCACCAGGTTCTTAAAGGAATTGGTCACCTCCAGATAGTAGCCGAACACTTTGTTATAGCGGATACGCAGGTTCTTGATCCCGGTCTTCTCCCGCTCTTCTTCCTCAAGTTTAGCCAGCCATTCCTTTCCGTCGGACTTGGCGTTTCGAAGCCGGTCTACCTCTTCGTTGTAGCCGTCCCGGATAATGCCCCCTTCTTTCATGGCAAGGGGCGGATCTTCCCTGATGGCGGACTGTACCAGAGCGCACAGGTCCTCCAAAGTGTCCAGTTCCTCCCAGATCTCTCTAAGAAGCGGGCTCTTCATCTCTCCCAGCAGATATTTGATGTGGGGGAGCATGGAAAGAGAACTTTCAAATGCCTTCAGGTCTCTTGGGTTGGCCGACTGATAGGTGATCTTACCCACCAGCCGCTCCAGGTCATAGACCGGGGACAGATACTCCCGCAGTTCCTCCCTGGAGATGGCGTTTTCCTTCAGTTCTTCCACCGCGTCAAGACGCTTCTCGATCAGCGTCCGGTCAATGAGCGGCTGTTCTATGTATTTGCGCAGGAGCCGGGCTCCCATGGCCGTCCTGGTCTTATCAAGCACCCACAGAAGGGAACCCTTCTTCTGTTTTTCCCGCAGAGTCTCGCACAATTCCAGGTTCCGTCTGGTGGAACTGTCAAGGACCATATATTTCCCTGTGGTATAAACAGAGAGCCGGGACATATGGGACAGGGAAGTCTTCTGGGTCTCCTGCAGATAGGTGAGCAGGGCTCCCGCCGCGATCACGCCGCAGTCGTAGCCGCCCACGCCAAGGGCATCCATACTGCTCACCTGGAAATGCTCCCGCAGGGCCCGCTGGCAGCCCTCGTCGTCAAAATACCAGGAATCCAGGGAATAGATGGCGATCCCCAGACGGTCTTTCAAGTCGTCAAGATCCATCCCGCTCATATAAAAAGCCTCATTGCAGATCAGCTCTGAGGGCATGAATTTGTAGATCTCATCGAACAGTTTCTCGCCGGAATCCAGCTCCGTCATAAAGTAATCTCCGGTGGTCACATCCGCCACGGAGATACCGTACCGGTCAGCGATATAGGCGACGCACAGGATGTAATTGTTCCGGGTCTCGTCCAGAGCCTGGGTGTCCAGATTGGTCCCCGGCGTTACGATGCGGATCACTTCCCGCTTCACCAGCCCCTTGGCCAGCGCCGGATCTTCCATCTGCTCGCAGATGGCCACTTTATAGCCTTTGGAGACCAGCCGGTTCAGATAGCCTTCCACCGCGTGATAGGGCACGCCGCACATAGGCGCCCGCTCAGGAAGGCCACAGCTTTTGCCGGTCAGGGTCAGTTCCAGTTCTCTGGAGACGGTCACCGCGTCGTCAAAGAACATCTCATAGAAATCCCCCAGCCGGTAAAAAAGAATACAGTCCTTGTATTCTTCCTTGGTCTTCATATATTGCTGCATCATAGGGGTCAGATCTTCGATCTTCGGAGTCATCTCTGCCACGTCGCTTCTCCTCTTCTGTAAAATTTACATTTCATTATAGCATTTTTCCAGGGAATAGAAAAGAATATAAATCTAAAAAACATGGAGCCAGGGCCTGGGCTCCCCATAGAGCCAGTGGGCAAGATATCCACTGAGGACGATCCCCACGGCACAAAGCCCCGCGAAGATGATGGTAAAGGGCAGGCATACCTGTCCCAGGATCTGGAAGGGCATGTCTGTGTAATCCCACACCTCCAGCCGGAGCCATTTGTTCACAATGATCCCGGTGATAAATTCAAGGGCGGTGACGAACACCGCGCAGCGCAGCACCTGCCGCCACAGCGGGTCCTGCCAGCGGAGCATCCGGGCCTGGACCTGGAAGAAGACAAAACATACGCCGCCCAGCACGAACATACTCCAGTGGGAGAATCCCCGGAACAACAATTCAAAGCTATAGTACAGGCAGCCGCCCACCGCCCACAGAAACAGATACTCGCTTACTCTTCTCATGGAAAAACGCCCCCACTATGTGTTCTCCTACATAGTCTGAGCGTTTTTTACCAAAAATATAGTTGGGATTTATTTCATTTCTCCCAGATAATAGAATCCCTTGCACTGGTCAAGCGATACGTCCACATACTGGCCGATCAGCTCCTCCCCTCCCGGGAAATGCACCAGAAGGTTGTTACTTAGCCGCCCGGTGACCATCCCCGGGTCATGCTCGCTGACTGCTTCCACCAGTACTTCCTGGGTGGTTCCCTCATGGACTGCACAGGTTTGGGCCGCAATGGACTGTACCTCCTGCAAAAGCCGGTTGAACCGGTCCTTGGCCACCTCTTCCGGCACCTGGTCTTCCATCACCGCCGCCGGCGTTCCTGTCCGCTTTGAATAGAGGAAGGTAAAGGCGCTGTCATAGCGTATCTTTCGCACCACGTCCAGAGTCTCCTGGAAATCCTCTTCCGTTTCCCCCGGAAAGCCTACGATGATATCCGTAGTAAGAGAAATGTCGGGGATGGCGGCGCGGATCTTATCTGCCAGCTCAAGATACTGCTCCTTGGTATAACGCCGGTTCATCTTCTGTAAGATCCGGCTGCTGCCGGACTGGACCGGGAGATGGAGATGGCGGCAGATCTTGCTGGAACCGGCCATCACCTGGATCAGCTCGTCTGAAAGGTCCTTGGGATGGGAAGTCATAAACCGGATCCTGCGGATGCCCTCGATCTCTTCGATCATGGTAAGGAGCCGGGCAAAACTAATGGGATGTTCCAGGGTCTTTCCGTAGGAATTCACGTTCTGTCCCAGAAGCATGATCTCTGTCACCCCGTCCGCGGCCATCCGGCGGATCTCCCTTAAGATGGCTTCCGGCTGCCGGCTCCGCTCCCGCCCTCTTACATAGGGGACGATACAGTAGCTGCAGAAGTTATTGCAGCCAAACATAATATTGATCCCGGACTTGAAGGGGTATTTCCGCTGATTGGGCAGATCCTCCACGATCTTGTCCGTGTCCTTCCAGATATCGATCACCATACGCTCCGATGTCAGACGGGTGACCAGAAGCTCCGCGAACTTGTAAATGTTGTGAGTGCCGAAGATAATGTCCACAAAGGAATAGCTTTTCTTCAGCTTCTCCACCACCTGGAGCTCCTGCATCATACAGCCGCACAGGGCGATCATCATATGAGGGTTCTTTTTCTTCCGGGGTTTTTGCTGCCCCAGCCGCCCGTAGAGCCTGGTATTGGCGTTCTCCCGCACGGTACAAGTGTTGTAGATCACAAAATCCGCCCGGTCTTCCGGGGCCTCCTCATAGCCTACAGATTCCAGGATCCCTCTAAGTTTCTCCGAATCCCTGGCGTTCATCTGGCAGCCGAACGTGATCACGTGATAAGAAAGGGGACGCCCAAGCGTCTCCTTTCTCTCCTGCACCAGTTCTCTGGCTTTCTCTATGAAATAATACTGTCTCTCCGGCTCTTTTGCCGGTATGTTCTCAAGCATATGCATGTTGGTTCCTGTCTTTCGATTATTCAAACCGGACCTTCATATAGCCCTTGATGGCCTCGACACATTTCTCAAAGCCAAGTTTTCCGCTGTTCAGGCACAGGTCGTAATTTCTTGCGTCCTCCCACTGGTGCCCGGTATAGTACCGGTAGAAATCTCCCCGGTATTTGTCCGTCTTCTCAATGAACCGCTCCATCTCTGGGCGGGTCATGCTGTTGCGCTCCAGGGAACGCTCCATGCAGAAATCTTTGTCTGCGTGGATAAATACGCTCATTACATTGGGATAATCCTTCAGCACGAAGTCCGCGCACCGTCCCACGATCACGCAGGATTCCTTATCCGCCAGGTCTTTGATCACTTTGGCCTGGTAGTTGAAAAGGTTCTCGTCTGAGACAAATCCGCTGCTCTCCGGCGGAAGAAGCTCTCCTTCGTAAGGCTTTTTCAGCACCTTGAACCAGCTGGCGATCTTCACCCGCTCGTCCGCCTGGCCGAACAGCCGCTCATTGATCCCGCTTTCCTCAGAAGCCATCTTCAGGATCTCCCGGCTATAGCAGTTGATCCCAAGATCCCGGGCCAGCATGGCGCCGATGGTCTTTCCGCCGCTTCCATACTGTCTGGCGATGGTAATTACAATGTTATCCATAAGACGACCCCCTATTCACCTAAATATGCTTTCTTGATGGAATCATTATTCAGAAGATCCGATGCCTTTCCTTCCAGTACGATGTTTCCTGTCTCCAGAACATATCCCCGGTCCGCGATGGACAGCGCCTTCTTGGCATTCTGCTCCACCAGGAGCACGGTAGTTCCGCTGTCGCTGACCTCCTGGATGATGGAGAAGATCTCATTTACCATGATGGGAGAAAGCCCCATGGAAGGCTCGTCCATCAGAAGGATCTTGGGCTTGGACATCAGCGCCCGGCCCATGGCCAGCATCTGCTGCTCACCGCCGCTTAAGGTTCCTGCCATCTGGTTTCTTCTCTCTTTGAGCCGTGGGAAACGCTGATATACCTTCTCCATCGTCTCTTCGATCTCAGTTCTGTCTTTTCTTGTATAAGCGCCCATCCGCAGATTCTCATAGACACTTAAGTCCGCGAATACACGCCGCCCTTCCGGCACATGCGCCATGCCAAGAGACACGATCTTATGGGCCGGCATTTTTGTTAGTTCCTTTCCTTCAAATACCACAGAACCGTTCTTCGGGGCAAGCAGCCCAGTGATGGTGTGGAGGATGGTCGTCTTCCCGGCGCCGTTGGCTCCGATCAGCGCGATCACCTCGCCCTGGTTGACTTCGAAGGAAACTCCTTTGATTGCCTGGATCACGCCGTAGTAAACTTCCAGGTCTTTGATCGTAAGCATTGCCATAACCTTTTCCTCCTTATTCTCCCAGATATGCGTTGATCACCTGCGGGGAGTTTAGGACCTCGCTGGTCTCTCCCTGCGCCAGGATCTGCCCGAAGTTTAAGACGGTAAGTTCCTCGCAGATCCCGCTGACCAGTTTCATGTCATGTTCGATGAGAAGGATGGTCATCTTAAATTCGTCCCGCACGAAACGGATGGTATCCATCAGTTCTCCCGTCTCGTTGGGGTTCATGCCTGCCGCCGGTTCGTCCAGAAGCAGAAGCTTCGGCTCTGTGGCCAGCGCGCGGGCGATCTCCAGCTTCCGCTGCTTGCCGTAAGGAAGGTTGGATGCCTTGTACAGGGCTTCTTCCTCCAGTCCGAAGACCTTGAGAAGTTCCATCGCCTTCTCATCCATCTCTTTTTCCACCTTCTTATAGCCCGGCAGCCGCAGGATCCCGGTTACCGCAGAGTAAGGATGATGGTTATGGAGGCCCACCTTCACATTGTCCAGGACAGACAGTTCCTTAAAGAGCCGGATGTTCTGGAAGGTTCTGGCGATCCCTTCTTTGTTGACCTCAATAGTCTTCTTGCCGGTGATATCTTTTCCGTCCAGGATCACCTTGCCGGTGTCTGGTTTATACACGCCTGTGAGCAGGTTGAATACGGTGGTCTTGCCGGCGCCGTTTGGGCCGATCAGGCCGTAGAGCTGCTTCTCCTGAATGGAGAGGTCGAAGCTGTCCACCGCCCGCAGTCCTCCGAAGGAGATTCCCAGGTTTTTTACATCTAATAATGCAGCCATGGTTAGTTAACCTCCTTTTTTCTGAATTTCAGGAATGCCAGATGCCGCTCTCTCCACTCGATGGCCTTAGGAGCCCAGTTGAACAGCATCATCACGATCAGCACGATAGCGTAGATCAGCATCCGGTAGTCGGACAGCTCTCTTAAAAGCTCCGGGATCAGGGTCAGGACCACTGCGGCGATGATGGAGCCCCGGATATTCCCGATGCCGCCCAGTACTACGAATACCAGGATCATGATGGACATGTTGTAGCCGAAGTTATCCGTGGTAGCGGTAAGACTGGACAGGTTGTGGGAGTACAGTACGCCCGCCAGACCTGCCAGAGCCGCAGAAACGGTAAATGCCATCAGTTTATATTTGGTGATATTGATCCCCACGGACTCTGCCGCGATCCGATTGTCCCGGATGGCCATAATGGCGCGGCCGTCTCTGGAATCTACCAGGTTTGTCACAATAAACAAGGTGATCAGAAGGAGGATGACGCCGATCAGGAAGGTAGAATCCGTTGGCGTTCCTGTGATCCCCTGAGGTCCGTTGATGATCACATCTCCTTCCAGGTCCATGTCAAGGGACATGGCGTCCTTCATGGAGAAATGGAATCCGTCGGCGTCCTTTCCGATCCAGAGAACATTCACCAGGTTCTTGATGATCTCGCCAAATGCCAGGGTTACAATGGCCAGGTAGTCTCCCTTAAGCCGCAGGGCCGGAATTCCGATCAGGATCCCGAATACTGCCGCTGTGGCGGCTCCGATCAAAAGCGCCAGGAAAAACCGCAGAGGCGCTGCCGTGATCACATCCTGAGTACATCTTGAGAAAAATGCACTGGAGAACGCTCCCACGCACAAAAATCCCGCGTGTCCCAGGCTCAGTTCACCCAGGAAGCCTACTACCAGGTTCAGGGACACAGCCATGATGGCGTACATACAAAGAGGCACCATCAGACCTTCCAGCAGACTGGACATGCTTCCGGTTGAGATCATGGTCTGGGCGATCACATATACGATGATCACCATTGCGTAGGTGATCAGATTATTCTTTGTCGTTTTCTTCATCTTCTTCAACATCTTCCCCCACCTACACTTTCTCTTGAATGTTCTTGCCCAGGATACCGGTAGGCTTCACCAGAAGAACGATGATCAGGACCGCAAACACAATGGCGTCCGCCATCTGGGATGAGATATAGGCACGAGCCAGGATCTCGATCACACCCAGAAGGATTCCTCCGATAAACGCTCCGGGGATGGAGCCGATACCGCCAAATACAGCTGCCACGAAGGCCTTGATACCCGGCATGGCCCCGGTGTAGGGAGACAGGCTGGGATAAGCGGAACAGAGCAATACGCCTGCAATGGCCGCCAGAGCGGAGCCGATGGCAAAGGTCAGGGCGATGGTCCCGTTCACATTGATACCCATCAGCTGAGCTGCGCCCTTGTCCTCTGACACGGCGCGCATGGCCTGTCCGGCCTTGGACTTGCGGATGAAGAGCATCAGTACCACCATGATCACAATGCAGGCGATGATGGTGACGATGGTCTCTCCGGAGATATTCAGTTTTCCGCCTCCCAGAGACAGACCGGACCAGCTTACTACCGTCTGGAAAGACTGATTGTTGGGTCCGAAGATCAGAAGCGCCAGGTTCTGCAGCAGATAGCTGACGCCGATGGCCGTGATCAGTACAGCCAGCGGGGATGCCGCATTCCGCAGAGGTTTGTAGGCGACACGCTCGATCAATACACCCAGAGCGGTACAGGCTACCACCGCCGCCAGCACGCTGGCCACAGGCGGAAGTCCTGAGGTGGTCATACAGGTCAGCGCCACATAAGCGCCGATCATGATAACATCACCGTGAGCAAAGTTCAGCATCTTGGCAATGCCGTATACCATGGTGTATCCAAGGGCGATGATCGCGTATACGCTTCCCAGACTTAATCCGTTGATCAAATAAGATACAAAATCCATACACACACCCTCTCATCTCTTTTTCTCTAAGAAAGGGCTGCCCAAAGGCAGCCCTCCGATTCTTTTGTAAATGATATTACATTGCCTCGTAAGTGCCGTTGCTGATCACTACAGCTTTTGCTTCCTTGGAAGGCTCGCCGTCTGCAGACCAGGTGATGCCTGCTCCGGTCAGACCGTCGATGGTGATCTCGGTCATAGCGGTCTTCATCGCTTCACACATATCGGAAACGCTCATATCCGGTGTAACCTCTCCCTGCTCAGCGGCTGCCTTGATGGCGTAGATACAGTCATAAGCGTCAGCTGCGAACTGGATCGGCGCGATATCAAAGGCCTCTTCATAAGCCTTGACAAAGGTCTGGGTCATCTCGTCCTCCGCGTCAGCGGTAAACGGGGTCAGAAGCATAACGCCTTCTGCAAGGGAAGTATCAAATCCTTCTACATCCAGCAGTCCATCCAGACCGTCACATCCGAAGAACTTCGGTGTGAAGCCCATCTTGTCTGCCTGAGTCAGGATCAGGGAAGCTTCCTGATAGTAGATCGGCAGGAACACCAGCTCAGCGCCGGAGCTCTTAGCCTTCTGCAGCTGTACAGAGAAGTCTGTCTTGCTGTCAGCGGTGAACGCCTCTGCAGCTACCACTTCCAGTCCCTTAGCCTCTGCCTCTTTGGCAAAGTTCTGGTAGATACCGGAAGAATATACGTCAGAGCTGTTGTAGATCACTGCAACCTTGGTTGCCAGCTTGTTGTCTGCGATATAGTCCGCGGATGCAGTTCCCTGACTGGGGTCAGAGAAGCAGATACGGAACGCATTGTCATACTGGATACTCTCAACCGCTGTAGCGGAAGGAGTCAGCTGGAACATATTGTCCTCAGCGGTTTCTTTCACAACTGCGGTACAGGGGTTGGAAGTTACGGTACCAACCAGCATCTGCATACCCCAGTCTTTCAGGGTGTTGTACGCGTTAACGGATTTCTCAGAGTTATTCTGGTCATCCTCAAACTGGAACTCGATCTGTTTGCCGTTGATTCCGCCGGCTTCGTTTATCTCGTCTACCGCCAGCTGCGCGCCGTTCTGTACGGCTGTTCCGTAAGCGGCCGCGTCGCCTGTGGTAGGTCCGATGCCGCCGATCTTAAAGGTATCAGAATTGGAAGCCTGTTCCTCATCGGAACCGCCGCCGCAGGCTGCCAGTGACGTAAGCGCCAGGGAAGCCGCAAGTACAAGGCTCAGTGCTTTTTTCATTTTCATAATAATTCCTCCTTCGAACCTCTCATATCTTTTATACTGATTGTTTTCAATATTAAACCCTCTGAAACCCCTTTGTCAACAAAAAAAGCTCATTTTTTAGAATCCACTCTATTTTTTTTGCAAACAAAGGTCTCTCAGACAAAACGACGCCTGGAAGCATCGTATTCGTAATCGATGCCTTTAAGGGTACGCAGGATCCATTCCTGATCAGCCTGCATATCTTCACACAGCGCCTCAAGGGAGGGATACTGATCCCTGAGTTTGGTGTTCACCACGCTCAGCAGCATCACCGGGTCTTTGGGCAGTCCCATTTGCATAAATGCTCCTCCTTTCCGTCACTACTACATCCATAGGGCAATCCAGCTCTGTAACTGGAAGACTGGCAAGAATCTGGCACTCGAAAGCCAGTCCCACCCGGCGAAGTCCCGGATGGCCGGCGAGAAAACGGTCGTAGAACCCGCCGCCGTATCCCAGTCGGTTTAAGTGTTCATCAAAAGCAAGACCCGGCACGATGGCCAGGCCTTCTCTTCCCTCTCCCTCGATCCCTTCCTCCGGTTCCGGGATCCCGAAGATGCCTGGGTGAAGCTTCCCCGTGGAAGTGACCGGATAGAACCGGATCTGACGGCCCAGCACCCGAGGCGCCCACACCTGCTTGTGCTGGCGCCAGGCCTCCCGGAGGATCTCCCCGGTGGGGACTTCTGTGCCAAAATCCAGATAGCAGTAGATTTCCGACGCGCTCTGGAAGGCAGGAAGCGCCAGAAGCCTTTCTATGGCAACCTTGCCCGCCTCCCGGCGGCCGCTCTCTCCCAGGGCTTCTCTTGCCGCCTTCATCTGTTTCCTAATTTGCTCTTTGGTTTCCATTTTTGTTCCCGAATTTCTTTCCCAGGTCGGTAATACTGCCGTCTGCCTCCTGGATGGAAATGTTGTTCAGCTGGCTTCGCAGACTCTGCTTGAAGGCCTCCACGTACTCCCTTCTCAGGATCTGTTGTTCTTTGCGCTCCGCCTCGGTTAAGCCCTCTGCTTTAGACTTGTGATACAGTTCATTGATGCGGGCGATCTTCTTCTCGTCCATGTATTTCATCCCTCCTGACGGTATTGGTCAAACTACCGCTCTATCTTACACCATCCACGTCCGGAAGTCTATGTTTTTAGCTGGAATAATTTTCCAGAAACCCATAGAGCTGGGCCTCCCCTTCTACGTATTTGCCGTTTCGCACCTCTTCCCGCACGGAAGGAGGCAGCTCGTCGAACCGGATATCCGTGTATTCATAAGCTGTCGTCCGGTCGCTTAAGTAGACCACCACATACCCGTTGACTTCCATCAGATAATAGCAGTCTTCCTTTAGTGCCGCGCCGTCCGCAGTGACAGATTCTTCCTCTGCCTCCGTCTCTTTTCTTTCCTCTTCTTCTGTCTTCTGCTCTGCCTGGGCCCGCTCCTTCGCCTTCTGAAAGGTGAACTGATAGGCGCAGGTGATCATAAGGACAGCAATGATAGTGACAGCAAAAAAGCCAATCCCGTACTTGTTCTTCATAAGGACAACTCCTTTTTTAGTACAGTATTGGCTTTTTGAACTTCAAATATACGTTTGCACTCTAACGAAGCAGATGGAGCTTCTTGCACAGGGAAACAAGCTTGGTTCCCTTGGGTACTTCCCGAAGCTCCGCCTCTGTCAGCCCTCCGAGAAGGATCAGGGACACCCCGTAGACAGCCACTGCCACAAGAAGAGCTACCACGGTAGCGATCTGGGTTCCCACGAAGAGCTCAAAGAGCAGATGGACAAGGAGCGCCGCTCCTCCCATCAGCACTGCGGCTGCCGCCGGGATCACAAAGGTCTTGCGCTGTTCCTGCACATATCCCACTTCTTCCCGGAGAGAGTGGGAATTCAGGATACAGGTGGAGGCAGAAAAGACGATCTTGCTCACTACCACTGCATAGACGCCCCATTCAAAGACCACCATCATAATAAACAGCGCCACGACGTGGATCCCCAGGGATATGGCAGCGTTTCGCACCGGGATCATCATCCGGTCCATCCCCTGCAGAACGGCGTTGGTCACTGTGGAGAGACAGTAAAAGATCACCGAAAGAGCTCCCACCTGGAGGATCCTTGCCGCTTCCGCATTATTTTCCGTGAAAAACAAAAGATCCAGCACCGGGCGGGCCAGCACCAGAAGCCCTACGGCGCTGGGAATGGCGATCATCATATCAAACTTGGCGAAAAGGGCGATCTTCCGGTGAACCTGCTTGCGGTTCCCGGCCTTGACTGCCGCCACCAGGCTTGGGATCAGAGAAGTTGCCAGCGCATTGGAGAAAGCCAGCGGCACGTTGATCACCGTATCATATTTTCCACTCAAAATTCCCACATAGTTGGCATACTCCGCCTCCTGATAGCCCTGAGCAGACATAATAGAGCCAAACATAGCGTTGTCCACCACGCCGCACAGGTTGTAGACGGTAGAACTTAAGAGCACCGGTGCGATGGTGATAAAAAGGATCTTAAAGATCTTCTGATAACTCTCCCGCTTCCGGGTCCGGTCTTTCCGCATCTGACGTTTCAGGACCCGCCGGTACACCGAGAAGATGAACACCAGAAGCAACAGGGCGCTGGCGGCTCCTGCCACAGTGCCAAGAGTTCCGCCCGCAGCGGCGAAGGCATAGCCCAAAGATCCGTCGGAAGCAGCCCTTCCGGCCTTCAGAAGCAGGTACGCGCCCAGAACGCTGACTACTGCGTTGACGATCTGTTCCAGTACCTGGGAGAAAGCGGTGGGGATCATGGAGCCGTTACCCTGGAAGAAACCACGGAATACGCCCAGAAGGGCAACCACCAGGATACAGGGGGCCAGCACCCTCAGGGCATAGGCGCTTAAACTCATAGCCATAAGCTCAGAGGCGATAAACCCGGCGCCAAAGAAAATAATCAGCGCCGCCGTGCCGCCCACCGTGATGGCGAAAGCCAGAGCTCCACGGAATACCTTGTAGGCGTTCCGGTACTGGCCTACGGCCACTCTTGCCGAAACCAGCTTGGACACTGCCAGGGGCAGGCTGTAAGAAGTAAGAGTCAGGGCGATGGCATAGATCTGAAACGCCACCCCGTAGTAGCCCATCCCCGTGTCGCCCATGATATTGACCAGAGGCACACGGTACACTGCGCCGATGATCTTGGTGATCACACCGGCTACCGCCAGGATGGAGCCCTGTACCAGAAAACTTTTTCCGCTTGTCTGCTTTGAATTTGCCATGTTTCTTCTATCATCCTATCGTAAATCTATCGTAAAATCTGCAGTTTCTCCAGGATCTTCTCCTGGAGCGCTTCCATTTCTCTTCGCTCTTCCTCTTCCATATGGTCGTAGCCGGACAGATGGAGGATGGAGTGGACCACAAGGAACGCATACTCCCGCCGGGGCGCATGGCCGTACTCCTCCGCCTGGGAGAGCACTTTCTCCTTGGAGATCACAATGTCGCCCAGCAAAAGCCGCCCGGTCTCCGGATCAAAACAGTCCGGACGGTCTTCCAGGAAATCAAATTCCCCCGGCGTCTCATATTCGATCATGGGAAAGGAAAGCACGTCTGTAGCCCGGTCAATGTTCCGGAATTCGCGATTCATCTCCCGGATCTGCCCATTCATAGTAAGAAGCAGATTTACCTCTGCTTCATAAGGACATCCAACCTCATCCAGGGCGGCTTCCGCCGCTTCCCGGGCAAGTGTTTCTGTATCGACAGGGAGCTTAAGCTCCCCCTCTTCCTCCAGATATATGGTCATGAACGTTTCCTCCTGCCCCGGTTTTTATTTCTTGCCGAACGGCTCTCATACTCTTCATAGGCTTTGACGATCTTCTGTACCAGCGGATGACGTACTACGTCCTTGCTGGTCAGATGGCAGATACTGATATCCTCGATCTTCTGCACCACCGCCGTAGCCACATCCAGGCCGGACACCTGGCCTGCGGGGAGATCCTTCTGAGTCTCGTCGCCGGTGATGACCACCTTGGATCCAAACCCGATCCTGGTAAGGAACATTTTCATCTGGGCCGGTGTGGTATTCTGCGCCTCATCCAGGATGATAAACGCATTGTCCAGAGTACGTCCCCGCATGTAGGCAAGGGGCGCCACCTCGATCAGGCCTTTCTCAGAATTCTTCAGGAAACTTTCCGCTCCCATGATCTGATACAAAGCGTCATACAGTGGCCTGAGATAAGGATCGATCTTGCTCTGCAGGTCTCCCGGCAGGAATCCCAGCTTCTCTCCCGCCTCAATAGCCGGACGGGTCAGAATGATCCGACCCACTTCATTGTTCCGGAAGGCAGTGATGGCCATGGCCATGGCAAGATAAGTCTTGCCGGTTCCGGCAGGCCCCAGGCCGAAAACGATCATCTGGCGCCGGATGGCGTCCACGTACTTCTTCTGTCCCACAGTCTTGGGCTTGATCGGTTTTCCCTGAAGAGTATGACAGATAATGTCCCGGTCAATCTCCAGTACGGAATCCTCCTGGCCTTCCATGGCAAGCGCCAGGGTATAGTCTACGTTCTGCTCCTGGATCACATTCCCCCTCCGGGACAGCTCCAGAAGCTGTGAGAGGACACTTCTGGCCCGTTCCACCTGTGCCGCGTCCCCTAAGATCTTCACACTCTCGTCTCTTGCGATCAGTGTGACATGTAACGCCCGCTCGATCTTCTTGGCAAAGACATCGAACTGGCCAAATAGATTCTTCGCATGTTCAGCAGGGATCTCAATTACTGCTTCCATCATTCCCATCTGCATCTTCTCCTGACTGTTCTTGCAGGGGAATCTCGGTCTTCACCGCAGGCTTTGCTTCCCCCACCGGCATAAGGACGGTCAGTGTCCCCTGTGCCCGGGCCTCCTTGGACCCTGTGTATATTTTAACATCATTCTCGATAATTTCTACCCCTTTTTTCTCCAAATCTTCGCAATAGCTGGAAAACCTGGCGCTGAGAAGGGCGCGGATCTGGGATTTTGTATAGGTTTTTTTCAGGCTTTCATAAGGCCGCAGGGTCTGTACACCCCAGGATACCGGCAGATAAAAATTGCCGAAGATCCGCCCCTGCCACTGACGGGACTCGCTACGGAATTTCGGATAAGGATGATCCATCAGCCCAAGGGAGAACCGCAGATTGCCGATCTTCAGGAAATACTGGGTCTTCTCCACCGGAAGGTCTTTTTTCTCCTCCCAGGTCAGAGACATCGGATCCTCATAGAAGATCTTCGTCCTGGCAAGGATATCCGCGTCGGAGACATGGTACTGGAACCCGGTGATCTCCCCGGCATCGTTTTTCACCGGCACCTGGCCGGAGACCAGTACATCGCCTTTTTTTACTTCCTGGCCTTCTTCCACCTGAGCCACGCCCTCCCGCACGATCATGGAAGTGATCACACCGTCCTCTTTTGCCACCAGATCTACAGGCTCTGTCTCCTCCCTGCTTGGTTGGTTTTTTCCTTCCTGGCTTAAGGCGGTTTCATTTTCCTTTACCCGGATCAGAAGCCGGGTTCCTTCCAGGGAAGCAGAGACCCAGATGATCTCTTCGTATTCTCTGCGGATATCCCTGGCAATACCGGCGCAGTCCACCTGGGAAACCCGAATGCCCGGATACACATGGTCAGACTTTAAAAATTCCAGCAGATCTTCCTCTGTATAGGCGAGATTTCCCCGGATCTCAATATTCCAGAGCAGCCCGGAGAAGAGCCACAAAAGGCACAAGCACAGGACCGCGCCTGCGAAGAACGCTTTCCTTCTGCGGTATTTCTGTAAATAAAAAGGAAGACCGAACCGCTTAACGATAACCGCTTTTGTTCCTGTCTTCCTGATGATCGGTTTTAATTTTCGAAATCCCGGGATAGAAATATTCATCTCGTAGGCGCCGGATACGGGCCGGATGTCCCAGAGGCAGATGTTTCTGTGGCCGCAGGCGTTTAGAAACCGCTCTTCGTAGATTCCCTGCACCCGGATACGCAGATACCCCCGGATATAACGGATAAGCCGTGACAGCAAGCGCGATCCCTCCTCTAGCGATGATATTCGATGGCTTTGATCTGACCGCTGATCTTCATCTCGTCGTTGGTATAGTAGACCACCTGAAGCCTTTGTCCGGTCACCTTGATCTGACCGCCCTTGATCAGGATACGCACCATTTCCTCTGTATATTCCAGGATCCCCCGGTAATTCTCCAGATGGAGCTCGCTCTGCCCCAGAACGTACAGAACCGGCAGACCCATGACCACATCCCTGGGAAGCTGAGACGCCTGAAGCACCCGCTCCCGGAAAGGCTGACTCTTTTCCTCTTTCTTTTCCCTCATAAAATCGCCAATAATGGATTTTACAATACTCTATGCCGGTATTTTCCCAAATATGCGCTCCATTTACCGGCGGCCAAGGAGCGCCGGAACTCCCAGCTTAAAGACGACTCCTGCGGCAAGGGCTGTCCAGGCCGCCGCCCGCTGCTCCCTCTTCCCGGGGCAGAGCATGCGGATACGGGCAAAGCTTCCGTGAAGCGAAGATGTCCGATCCTCCGCCCCTTCCGTCTTTCCCTCCTCTTTATCACATCTGTGAAAGATGTCCGCCAGGATCTTGAGACAGGCATAGAACTGGGTCAGAAGAAAAATCCCCAGCAAAAAGCCTCGCAGCCATCCGACGACGCCCCCTTTTGGACGGCGCAGCCATCCGGCCAGGCCAACCAGTCCCATGATAACCCCAAGTCCTGTGGCAATATGGTGGATCCAGATACAGATCCCCTCTTCTCTTTTGCTCATATCCGATTCCCGCCTTTCTTACCTGGATTGTAGCAGATTATCTGGACAAAATACAGCAAAACAAATCGCAAGTTTCTACAAAAAGGGACAGGGTATTTTCAATCTGGGACGTGGTATTTTTAAAAAGAACACGTCCCCACTGAATATGGTTTCCTCTTAAACACTTCTCTGGCCTTGGAATCTACCTTTGATTCCATAGAAGAATAATTACGTACCAGGTCTCTGCGGATTTCTTTCCGGCTGCGCTTCTCTCTTCTCATCTCACAAAACTCCTTCCGTCACGATGGATTTTTTGACTTACTAATTATAAGAGAGCATAGCACAGAAATATTCTTTTATTGTTAGCTGGATTTTAAATTCTGGTAAAGGAGGTTAAAGGCTGATCCGCATTCCCGTCTTCCACTGCCGCACCTGGCTTCCCAGTTCCTGGCGCAGGATCTGGAACGCCTTCTCTCCGGTACAGTGGCCGGTGTAGATCTTCTCCACGCCTGTGGACTGGATCTTGCGCGCCAGGGAGCGCACTTCCGCCTCCGGCTTATGGAACAGGTGGAACCCTCCCAGCATCGCGTAGATCGGCTGGCCGGGAAATGTGTCCATCACCTCCCGGATGATCACTTCCACGCCGCCATGGCTGCAGCTGTTGAAGATCACCAGCCCTTTTTGCGTTTCAAACACCAGGCTCTGTTCATGAGAGAAATCATCGGGTCTCCAATGCCTTCCTGTCCGGCGGTACATTCCGGCCCGCAGGCCAGCTCTCTCCAGCTGCGCCGCCTTATGGGGGATCAGATAAATGCCTTCTTCCAGTTCATAGTCTCCCGCCACACGGATGATCCGGTCCTGATACCGTTTCAGTTCCCCTCTCTTAATCCCAATGTATTTTTTGCGAAGCCATTTCTGGGAGTAGCAGTCTTCTTCTGCCTTCTCCCTGATATACAAAGCTGCGTGATCATTTTCCCGGAAAAATGCGGACATCCCGTCGCTGTGATCATAATGGGCGTGAGAAAGCACTGCGTGATCTACCTCTCCAAGATCGATCCCAAGCCTTCTGGCGTTCCTGGCAAAAAGCCCGGAGGCTCCGGTATCCAGAAGGATCTTCCACTTCTCATATTCGATGAGAAAACTTAATCCCCATTCGCCCTTAAGGGGGCCGTTTCTTAGATTATCCACCAATACCGTTACTTTCATCCTCTGCTCCTCCTGTCAGATCCTTCTCGCTCCAAATCACTGCTTCTTACAGAAATATCTTATAATCCTCGTAATTCTTCGCCAGCAGCTCCGGCGTATCCAGCCCGTAAGGACATTTGCTCTTGCACTGTCCACAGTGGAGACAGTTCTCGATCTTCTTCATTTCTTCCTGCCACTCCTGGGAAACCCAGGCCGCCTGGGGCGCTCTGCGGATCATCAGGCTCATACGGGCACAGTCGTTGATCTTGATCCCCGCCGGACAGGGCATACAATATCCGCAGCCCCGGCAGAAATCCCCGGACAACTGCCCCCGGTCCGCCTGGATCACTGCTTCCAGATCCCCGGACAGTCTGGGCGGATTCTCCTGGTAAGACAGGAACTCGTCCAGCTCGCTTTCTCGCTGCACACCCCAGATCGGCGCCACATGGGAGAATTCCGGCTGTGCCAGATATGCGTAAGCGCAGGCTGAATTGCGGATCAGCCCTCCCGCCAGTCCCTTCATGGCGATAAAGCCCATACCCGCCTCCCTGCAGGCGTCTACGATTTCTCTGTCCTTCTCGGAAGCCAGATAGGAAAATGGAAACTGCAGCGTCTCATAGAGACCGGATTCAATGGCTTCCCTGGCCACGGCCAGGCGATGATTGGTGATCCCGATATGCCGGATCTTCCCCGTTGCTTTGGCTTCTTCCATCGCCTCATAGAGGCCGGTGCCGTCCCCTGGTTTTGGGCAAAACGCCGGATTATGGAACTGATAGATATCAATATAATCCGTCTGAAGATTGCCAAGGCTGGTCTCCAGATCCTTCCAGAATGTCTCCACGTCCGTGGCCGCCGTCTTGGTGCTGATCACAATGCGGTCTCTGACCCAGGAAAGGGCCGCCCCCATCTTCTCTTCACTGTCTGAGTATGCCCGGGCAGTGTCAAAATAATCCACCCCGTGATAGAACGCCTTCTGCAGAAGATAGACTGCGTCTTTCTTGCTGATCCGCTGGATAGGGAGCGCGCCGAATCCATTTTTGTTTACTTCAATCCCTGTTTTCCCTAATACTACCTTGTCCATATGCGTTCTCCTTTATGGTTTTACTGCAAATTTTATCACATGTTCTTTTTTGTGTTCAAAGATCTCATAAGCATCCATGATCTCATCCAGCCCGCAGCGGTGAGTGATGAGAAAACTGACGTCCAGCTTCCCCCGGGCAGTCAGATCCATGATCTCCTGCCCGTAACGGCCGTCCACGCCTCCGGTCCTGAAGGTCAGGTTTTTCCCGTACATGTCCGGCAGCGGCAGTGTCTGAGGCTCTTCATACATAGCCACCACCACAACCACCGCGTTGGGCCGGGCGATCTGCCACGCCGTCTGGAAGGTGTCCTCTCCGCCGGCCACTTCCAGAACCACATCAGCACCTCGTCCTTTTGTCAAGTCCCGTACCTTCTCCGGAAGGTCTCCTTCTCCCGGGATCAGGGTCACATCTGCCAGGCCTTTCTTTTTCGCCAGATCCAGCCGATAGGGGTCTGTATCAATGGCAAGGATACTGGCCGGCGTATAGAGCCGGGCGCAGGCCATGGTGCAAAGTCCCGTAGGGCCGGCTCCGATAACCGCTACCGTATCGCCAGGCCGGATCTTTCCAATATCCGCCGCCCAGTATCCGGTGGACAGAATGTCCCCATTGAAAAGGGCCTGCTCATCCGTCACTCCATCCGGGATCACCGTCAGGCCGTTGTCTGCATAGGGAACACGGACATACTCCGCCTGTCCTCCGTCAATCCTGCAGCCCAGCGCCCAGCCGCCCTGAGGATCCTGACAGTTGTTCACAAATCCCCTCTTGCAGAAGAAGCATTCTCCGCAGAAGGTTTCCACATTGACTGAGACCCGGTCTCCCGCCTTCACCTTCCGGACTCCGCTTCCAGTCTCCACAACTTCTCCAACAAATTCATGGCCCAGGATCGTTCCCGGTACGGCCTTTGGCACCGCGCCGCGCTTGATATGGATATCACTGGAGCAAATGGTGGTCAGCGTCACTTTGACAATGGCATCCTTTTCATCCAGGATCCTGGGGACTGGCCGTTCCTCCAGAGCAAGGATCCCCTTTCCCTTATATACTACCGCTTTCATAAAGCAAGCGCCTCCATTTCCTCACGGATCTCATCCTCGCAGGACTGCATGGCCTTTAATGTCTTCTCAAACAGATCATTTAATTCCCATCCCAGTCTCTGTGCTCCTTCCCGGATGGTGTCCCTGGAACAGCCTGCCGCGAACCGCTTGTCCTTGAATTTTTTCTTCACACTGGACACTTCCATGTCCTGAACGCTTTTGGAAGGGCGCATAAGCGCAGCCGCGCCGATCAGTCCCGTCAGCTCATCCGCGGCGAAAAGCACTTTCTCCATCTCAAGTTCCGGTTCCACATCGCAGCAGATCCCGTATCCATGGGAACAGATAGAGTGGATCATGTCCTCTCCCACCCCTGCTTCCCGCAGAAGTTCCGGCGCCTTCACACAATGTTCTTCCGGGTACTGTTCAAAATCAATATCGTGGAGAAGCCCTGTGATCGCCCAGTAATCCGCTTCATCTCCATACCCAAGTTCATTGGCAAACCAGCGCATGGTCTTTTCTACCGTAAGTCCATGCTGGATATGGAAGGGCTCCTGGTTGTATTTCCGCAATAGTTCCAGCGCTTCTTCTCTTGTCAGATTACTTGTCATTTTATGATTCCCCCTTCTTTAACCTTGATCTCGGATCTGTGGATTCCAATCATTTTCTCCATCCAGATCATATTATACCAGCGTCCGAACTTATATCCGCACTGATGAAATTCTCCCACCTTCTGATAGCCCATATGGGCATGGAATTCGGCGCTGTTCCGGTCAAGATATTCGTCCGGCACTGCCGGGTACCCGATACAGGCATAAAGATTCAGGATCCCCATCTCTTTCAGTTCTTCCTCCAGCGCTTCATAAAGTTTTCTTCCCAGGCCCTCTTTTCGCACTCCATGGTCAATATAAATGCTGGTTTCACAGGACCAGTCATAAGCGGCCCGACGTATAAATGGCCCGGCGTATGCGTATCCACAGATCTGTCCGTTCTTCTCCGCTACAAGATACGGATATTTCTTCACCGTAGTCCTAATACGGTTTTGCATCTCGGCAAGGGTAGGAACATCATATTCAAACGTAATCGCTGTGTTTTCCACATAATATTTATAGATTCCCCGGACCCGCGCGCTATCTTCCAGCTTTACCTTTCTGATGATCGTTTCGCCCATATCAGATCTCCACCACATTCACCGGATTGCCATGTTCCCGGAGGATCTCCATAAGGTCCCTGGTCTTAAGCCAGACAGTGGCCGTATTGTCGTTGGGATGGACGCCCAGGAATCCCGGCTCCTCCAGGAAGTCTCTGTCCAGGAAAAACTGGACCTTCCTCTCTTCATCATTGAGAAGCCCAAAGGGCGTTACCGCCCCCGGGATCAGGCCAAGGATCTCCATAAGATCCGATTCACTTGCGAATCCCAGACGGCGGGTGTTGTTGCGGCTGCGGAATTCCTTTAGATCCACCCGCTTCTCCCCTTTGACGGTGATGAGATAATAGTTCTTCTTTTTATCGTCACGGACGAAAAGATTCTTGGCCTCCTGTTCCGGATAAGGAAGTTGAATCTGGGCCACTTCCTCCATGTTATAGACAGCCTCATGTTCCGTGATCTCGTGCCAGATATCCCTGCTGTTCAGATAATCATAGATCTCCTGCTTATTCATACCGTTGCCCTCTCTTTATATTATCTACAGTACCAATTCATACACAAGAAATTTCCTGGGAACCCCAATATCCGCATAAGTGATCTCAACTGTATCTCTATACTGAAAGCCAAAAGACCGGTACATTTTCTGAGGGATCTCATTTCCCTCAATACAATCCAGCCGAATGGCTCTCTGCCCCCATTTTTCTGCTGTTGAGATAGCGTGTTCCACCAGTTTCCGGGAGTATCCTCTTTTGCCATATTCTGGAAGGACGCGCAGTGCATGAAGGATCACAACCTTCTCTTTCTCTGCGTTTACCTGCCATTTTACCAGGTCGTAAGCCTTGTCACAGTCATGATCCATAATGTAGGCTGCCACGATCCGTTCATCTTCAATCCCTACGAACTGCTGTCCCCGAACTATGGCTCCTTTGATCATTTCCCCGGAAGGGAATCCGCCTTTATCTCCGTCCGGGAGAAACTCTTCCTCACCCAGCACCTGGCACATCCTCTCGTAAAATGCAAGTAATTCTTTATAATCCTTGTCAACTGCCCTGCGAATTATCATGAACACACCTCAAAATTCAATACACTGTACTAAACAGCTATTTTTTATTATAACACCCGCCACGAAAAAAGACCATATTGGTTTCCCAATATGGCCCGGTCGTTTCCCTTGCTATTGATCCTTATAATTTCTCACTGCGTTATGGAAATAATAATAGGGGATCACAAGCAGGATAATGTTGATCACAATCTCCACAATACTGCTTCCGGTCTGGAAGAACGCGGCAAGCTGGATGATAAAAAGCAGCCCGCCCAGAATGACTGTAAGAAGGGACTTCTTGTTAGACATAACCAGTCCGATCAGTCCTGCGATGATCTTGAAAATATTCATCGCGTAAATCGCCACGATCCCTGCAAGGGCAGATTTCAGCGCAGATTCTGATAAGCCTGCGGCCGTTTCCGCCTCACTTGCACCAAGCAGCAGCTGTACTGCCAGGATAGAGATCACACCCAGCAGAATTACCAGGATACTTGCGATCCGCAGATGTTTTCAACCTCTTCTTTGCATTTCTTTTCCTCCGTAATTCATTCCTTTGAATAAATGAAAAATCAACGTAGGTGATTATAAATGCCCCAGCCCTTCCTGACAAGAAAAACAACCAAAATAAGCAGGAAAACTACAGATAATTATTCTTTTGCAAGATCCAAAAGGGTATCTCCGGCGAGCCGGTAGACCGTCCAGTCAGACATAGGCTCAGCCCCCAGTGACAGATAAAAGTCAATACTTGGCTTATTCCAGTCCAGGCACCACCATTCCAGACGACCGCAGCCCCGCTCCACTGCAATGGAGGCAAGTTTCTTCAGCAGCGCCCTTCCATATCCTTTTCCTCTGGCCTCCGGACGGACATACAGATCTTCCAGATAAATTCCTCCCCGCCCCAGAAAAGTGGAGAAATTATGGAAAAACAAGGCGAATCCTACTTCCTTCCCGTCCTCAAGAACGAAAAGGACTTCTGCCTTCTCCTTATCAAAGATCCAGTTCTCCAACAGAACTTCATCTGCCACCACTTCATCCAGCATATGTTCATAGTCTGCAAGTTCTCTGATAAACGCCAGGATCAGCGGGGTATCTTCCCGCTGGGCATTTCTGAATTCAATCCAGTCACTCATATCTGTCCCCTCCTGCTGCCGCCATTATCTCTCCCGGGGATAAACCATTCCCCACTGTTTTCGCAGCCGGTCCATGATCTCCATGACCAAGGCGCTGTCAGAAAGGGGCATGGACGAACTCTCCTTTGCTCCCGCCCGGATAGCCTCGATACATTCCCGCACCTCATATTCATATCCGCTGATCTGCTCCGGCACATCCATCTGTTTCAGGAGCCGGTCTTCCGCGTCGTAGACCGCGATACTCCGTGGATTGTTGATATTTTCCACTATGATATAGCCTTTCTCCCCATAGAAAATCCCCTTCCGGTCGGATCTGCTGTAAATGTCATGGGTCAGTACCGCCATCCTTCCATCTTTGAAAAAGAGGGTGATGGATTCCATGGCGTCCACGCCGGTATCCGTCATGCGGACCGAGGACTCCATCCGCTCAATGTCCGTTCCAAAATGCATCAGCGCAAAATTCAACCCGTACACACCAATGTCCAGAAGCGCTCCTCCGGCCAGTTCTGGCCGCATGATCCGCTCCTTTCCACTGATGGGATAAGAGAGATTTGCCGTCAGCACCGAAACCTTTCCGATAATCCCGCTTTCAACCACTTCCCGGACCATCTGCCTGGAGGGCATATACCGGGTCCAGATAGCTTCCGCCGCAAAAACCTGCTCCTGCTCTGCCAGTTCCATGATCTTTCGGGCTTCCCCTGCGTTCATGGTAAATGCCTTTTCACAGAGAACCGGTTTTTTATGCCGGATACACAGCTCCATATTTTCATAATGGCAGGAATGAGGCGTAGCGATATAGACCAGCTCCACTTCCGGGTCTTCGCACAGCGCTTCATAGCTTCCGTACGCCTTTGTAAATCCGTATTCCCGGGCAAATGCTTCCGCCCGGGGAAGGCTCCGTGAAGCCACCGCATAACACTCGGCCTCCTCCATCTGGATCAATGTTCTGGCGAATGTCTCCGCCATCGGCCCGCAGGCCAGAATTCCTATTTTCATAATTACCTCCCTACTTGAACTGCCGTTACACTGATATAATCGCTTCCCTGATATCTGTATTCAATAGTAATGACACATGTCCCATAAATATCCCCGTCATCCCTATCCTGAAAGAATTTGCCAGAATCAAGGGCCACCTTTACATCACTACCCTTCTGCTCATAGGCCAGATCATCCCAGATCCATACAGGGTCATCGCTTGTCCCGTCCCGGAACTCTCCCTGCACGCTCCGGACCAGCTCCGGCCGGATATCCTGATAATCATAGTCCTGAAAATGTAGGACCACCGCAGGATCGCTTTGCAGGGACACCATAGGGATATCCCCCTCGATCTTTCCAAGGACCGCTTTCTTATAGGCTTCTGGTTTGGCCTTTTCAGACTCCGCGGTATAAGTGATCGCCCGTGAAGGCGACGAACCTTGCAGGTTCACGGTCATCCTCACCAGGGTATCGCTGTTGATACGCGCGCCGTCTTCCGTCGCCTGAAATGCATTGTGCAGGAGCACCGCAAAAGCCGCTATCGCGACCAAGAGGATCCCCAGCAGCGCCAGCAGAAGCCGCTTCAAAAATCCTGAAGACATTCTACCACCTCCGCCTTAACAATAGCTGATCTGCCGGGAAAAGAACAGCAAGAATTCTTTTACATCAAAGGACTTCTGCTATAGGATTTAAAGAATCGAAATCAACAAAGTCAACTTTTGAGTTAAAGGTTTCTATCAAAGCTTTATCCTCAGCAGTTTTTTTATCTTCCGGCAAGTTTTTTATCTTGTTGTATAAAAGCGTCATCATCGTTTTATGCTTAAAAGACAATTTCTGATAATCAATCCCGCCTCGCAAATGAAAGACAAATGCGGATTTTAACAAATCCTCTGGCACCTGCTTGCTTATGGAATTTCTGATATTACTTACATTTTCTTTATCGCATACATCTGCCAAACCAACTGTCACGATGATCAGTTTTGTATTCAGAGAAAATCTCTTAACTGCATTCTTTAAACCTTTCACACCACCCGCATATAAACCGCCGAAATAAATGACCCGCTCATAGCCGGATAGAGCATTTATATCCTCATAGCTGATAACCGGAAAACCTGTCATCTCTGCAAATCGTTCTGCGTATCGCTTTGTTGTGCCGTACTGACTGCCATATATAATTAAAGTTTTCATACATCATTTCCCTCACAACTTATGATTTCCGGTGAAACACCTTAAAAATGATCGTCCCGATCAACATGCCAACTACTGCTACGACAAAGTACCAGACTGCATGTATAACTGCCGTCCCATTATAGTGAAGAAATACAGAGGGCAAAAAGGCTGCTGCCGCTGCCACCGGATAAACATATTTGATTCTGTTTTTGGAAATACTGCCAAGCAAAATGGACAGGATCAGGGTCGCGAACAGAATTAAAACGACCATCCCCATACCATCGGTAGGTCCCGCAAACAGCGGCGAAATGTAAAACATAAAAAGCTGTATACAAAAGATTACAATTTCTGCGATATATCTTTTCATAGGTTCTCCCCCAGACGGCAACGTCCCATGCCATGCAATTCTACATCCTCTTAAACCTATATTTCCCTTTGCCGTAGCCGGATACCGGTTCTATCACTCCCGCCTGCAACAGTTTGGAGAGCAGTTTGGAAACACTGGAATTCTGAAGTCCAAGGATCCGGACAACTGCACTTCGCCCAAAAACATCTTCATAACCAAATTGATCAAACATCTGAGAAATATGTTCCTTTGTCTTGCTGGAAAATGCTTTCCCCTGATCCGGCAATCTATGTTTAATGTCTACTTTTAAGGTTTGAAAGTCTACTTTTCCCTCTCCAATGTCTACTTTTTCTGGCGCCCAATATCCACTTATATGCAGATATCGGTTATGCAACTCATTCTTTTCGCCTAAAACAAGATTTCTCAAAAAAAGCTCCAGATATTTTGTTGTTTCATGAATATCCTTCTGCAAATTCGTATAATTGGCGCGAACCAGTGCATTTCTGAAATACCACGCATGCTTTGCAAAAATATCATTCGTAGCAGAAAAACCAAGCGTTTTCAGATACTTAATGAAAAATACTGCCGTTGTCCTCGTATTGCCCTCTCCAAAAATATGGATCTGCCATAACCGGGAAACAAATACCGCAAGATGATGGATGATCTCATCCATCGAAAGTCCTTTGTAACTAAAAGCCCTCTCCTGCGAAAAATCATAGTCCAAAGTCGCCCTTAACTCAGAAGCGCTTCCGTATAAAACCGTCTCCCCGTCCAGGACCCATTCTTTCTTTGTGATATTGTAATCCCGGATCTTTCCTGCATATTTATAGATTCCCTGAAACAGCCGACGGTGGATCGCAATATATTCGTTGGGTGAAAAAGAAAATGCTTCTTCTGACAGGATCTCTGCGATCCTCGAGGAAACTTTATCCGCTTCTTCTGTACGTGCTTCATCGGAGACCATATGATTGTTCGCATAATAACTGTCGATCAGGTTTTTTGCCTCATCGAACGTAATATCCCCTTCTATATTTTTTACTGCCGTATCAAGCAGGTAGTCCGAAGGACTCAGTCCGTCCACCGCCTGCAGACCGATCGCCGTACTCCAGATATAGCTCCGGTTGGCCTTATCCGGTTCAGACGCTCTCAGATATTCCTTAAATGGATCTCGTTCCATGTGGACACCTCCATAAAATGATCAGCGCTGTAAATCTGTTTTTAAAATCCGCTTACTCCGCTTTCCGGATCGGGTGGCGCACAACCGTTTTCAGCCGGCTCACATCGCATTTTCTCGGATCGCTCAGATAGATTTCGTGATGGTATCTCGTGTCCGTAATATCCAGCTCATACCCGTTTGCTTTCATATAGTCGTGCATGAGATCAACGGTGGCAGGCTCATCATCGTAAGAACCGATGTGCATACACTGAACACATAATCCTTCGTCATAATGAAAAAACTCAACTTTCGAAAAATCCTGCTTTTTCTTTTTCGTTGCTTCCTGAACTGCCCACTCAAAATCTTCCTTTGTTACGAAATCCGGCAGCCGGATCATAGAGATAAAGTGCATGTCTTCTTTTCTTGCATAATCAAGTCCCTGCGTGTTTTCCTGCCACCAGAGCCCTTCAAGGGGCGGCACCACATACTCAAAGAAACCCTCGATCTTATGCGTCCCCTTGTAGCTCATCTTTATGGTAAAGGCAATTCCATATAACAAGCCGATGGAGTTTTTGTATTCTCCGTCTTCCTCATTGGGATTGCCTTTTCCCCGGACTGCGATGTAGTTCATTTTTGGAATCTCTATAATTCCTGGCTTGTTCTTCGGCATATAAAATTCTTTGTATTCTTTCTTGTAGTCAAAAGCCATTTTATTCCTTGTATGATGTTTATAGAAGCAAAAACACCATATTTCCTTTCTTTTTGATATC
>ENA-OPBW01000017-OPBW01000017.1-human-gut-metagenome-genome-assembly--contig:-NODE-17-length-144378-cov-4.987223_pt1 | contig 144378 bp, 160 predicted proteins | sample MGYA00241070_ERZ501456 | MGnify/ENA primary metagenome ERZ501456 (study PRJEB25962, sample SAMEA2042624) | human gut metagenome | biome: human gut; feature: human-associated habitat; material: faeces...
GTATTTTTATATGTATAGATTATATATATATAATAAAATTTAGCTAAATAATATAGGTAAGAACTTATAACTATTTATTTAAGGAAGAATCCTCAAGAAGATGTTTTTATTTAAATAAATATACTTATTTAGATATAAAATATACTCCTCTTTCTGTCTTAACCTTAGTCCTTGAGAGGATTCTTGTCTTCGACGTATTCTTTGGCTGTATTTATATAATCTATACATAACTACTTTATATAAAAATATATATAAGAAAAGACCTGGTTTCTTGTGTTGTTACTAAAATCATAATTATTCCGATTCAGAAGGTTATATAGAAAATTTCTCTATATAGCTTTCTGAATTTTTTATTTAAATTTGAATTAAAACACACTATTTCTAATTTTCCTGAGTGGTTGAAGTTAGAAGTAGAGTACTCTTTTTTGTATATTTTATTAAGCCTAGATACTCTAAAACTATTTTTAAGTCAACTACCAGATATGGTATGTTTGGACTATTATAGATTTTCGGAGTTCTAGGCTTTTTTATTTTCATTTTTCAAACTCGGATTTTCAAGTATGATTATCGTGAATGTATTAATTAGATATAATGATCTCGTTTTATTATTTAAAAAGAGGCATAAAAATGTTTGGGATTCTCTTGAAGGTCCATTATTTAGAGCTGAAACAATGGAATCTTGTGCTAGTAGAATAGTGAAAGATTCTATTAATCATAGGTTTAAAAGAGAGAAATTTATAAGGGTTGATAGAGACAATGATTTAGATGGACAGAGATATTTCTATTCTATTACTTTAGATCATATTCCGGAATTTATACAGCTTCCAGAAGATTTAATTTCTTGTAAATGGTTTAGTCTGCGGGATTTAAAACATGTTAAAATATCTAAGAATTTAAAAGTGTTGTTTAATTAAATATTATTATTATGGCAGAATATAAAAATGAAGATAGTGCTGGAGTAATTGCTTTTGGAGTTATTTTAATAATCTTAACTCTTTTAGGAGTAATAAATCCATGAGAACAACTTCCAGAGAGAGATTTAGGGATTATTTTAAATCTACTAAGACTATATATGGGAGAACTGTTAGAGGTATCTCTGATATATTAGATCTTAGAGAGAATAGAGTATTTAAAACAAATGGTAAATTTGGGGTTAATTGGATGGGATGGATGATATTAAAGTCCTCCGGATTTGGATATTGGTCTATCTCATCTATGAAACTTCATCCTATTTATTCCATAGAAGAGGATGGGGATAAATATAACTTAAATGTGGCAAAAGATACCTTAAATGAGAGAAGTGCTAAAGATTATCCCAATTTATCTATAAAAGAATTATTCGATATAATCTCCCCAGAATTTAATGGAATGGTTTATATAGAAGATGAGCTTGATAGCGATCAATCGTTCTTAAATTCTCTTAGATATAAATTAGATCCCGAATTTGATTTAAATAGTGTTAAAAGTAAAAAGATATTTATATATTAAAAAGCATAAAATATGGAAGAAGGAGTTACTAAAGCTACTTATTTAAATAGTATCATTTCAAGTTTATCTGACAAAATTGATACTAGATTTATTTCGGATAGAAAACATACATTTGGGGAATTATACGATTATATAGCATATTTAGAAGCTTTATATTTAACTCAGACCAATGTATATAAAGCAGTTAAACGTACCATAAATAATACTACTTTTATAGTAGTAAAATCTCGTGAATTCCCTCAGGGAGATGTAATTCAGACAAGTAAACTATATCCGATTAAATATATAGATCTATTTGCAGATATTCCAGAGGATAAGGAAATATCTCTAGTTAATATTCCACTCACTGATTTTTATATATAATTATGAGTACAGAAATACTTTCATATAATAAATTCCAAGAAATTTTAAATCCTTATAAGGAATTTTGTGTGGAGATGTGTGAGGTTTTAGATACTACAAGAGTTCTTATATCTGAAATATTATCTATCACTCCTCTTAATTTAGAGCTTCCGGATATAAATAGAATTATTGAAGAGAATCAATTAGATTTAGATTTAACAACTGAGAAATTATTACTTGAAATTGATAAAATGTTTGTATAATGGATATTATATATTTAGAATGTGAGTGTAATTGTTCTGAACATTTAATACGCTTTATCTCTTATGAGGGAGAAGAGGAGATTTATATAGAATATTATTTAAATCCGGAAGTAAGTTTTTGGAAGAGATTAAAAATTGCTATTAAATATTTATTTAATAAAAGATGTAAATTCGGAGCTTTTGATGAAGTAATTGTAAATAAGGAAAGATTAAAAGGTCTTTTAAATAAATTATAATAAAATGGGTATTATTGTAAGTTTTATACTGATGTTAACATCATGGGTTATTTACTATTATGCTGATAAATATAGTATAGGAGATCTTGAAGACTTTAACAAAGTTTTAGCCGTGATAGTGATGATGTTTGGCATATTATTAAGTTTTATATCGCTATTTCAAAAATTATTATGATAAATATAACGAATATAATAAAAAGATTTCCAGAAAATTTTGAGTATTATAACACACTCACTGGAATTTGCACAGTAGAAATACTTGAGAATGATCGTATTAAAATTTTCCCAGGAAATATCATACTAAATAAATACGGACAATATTCATCTTTTGAAACTTCTGAATGTATCTTATTTCCTAAAAAAGATCAACGGGATTGGGAGGCTTATTTTATTGATTCTGGATATAGAATAAATATCTTTTCTAGATTAGCAGGATTAAATATATCTAATAGAATGTTTTATTATAAGGATGTTGGAGATTGCAAGATTAAATTGAATTTAGAAAAACGTAATATTGAGGTATATACATCTACTCCACCTTATTACATAGATACATTAGATGAATTTGGATTTAGTAGTAGAAGATCTATATTTTTAACACCTTTTAAACACTCTTCTTATTTAGACTGGTTGAATGTTCCTAAAGAGTTACCACTTGGAACTTTAGTAGTTGCATCAAATAATAAAACATTTTGGTCAATAGGAACATATGAAGGAAATCAATGTGTAACTACAACTTTTCCAAAAAGGATAAGTGCAAGATATCAGTATATAGTTCCATATAATTTATTCAATTTAGAAACAAAAGAATTTCCGGAATCCGAAATTATGAATGTGCTAAAGGATTAGAATGAAGTATATTATATTCATTACCGGATATATTATAGCTATATCTGCATTTATTAAATATGAAATATATAGTTTATACAGATGGATCTTACAGAGCCTCCAGAAAACAAGGAGGATATGCAGTAGTCTTTTACGATTCTGATATGAATCTTATTAAATACATATTTAAAGGAATTAAGAATACTACTAATAATCGTTGTGAGTTAATGGGATTTATTTCAGCATTGAAACATCTCCCATTTAATTCTGAGGTAGTAATATATTCCGATTCTGAGTATGTATTAAATCCGATTAAGAAAGGGTGGATTTATAATTGGATAAAGACTGATTTTAGAGATAAAAAGAATGAGGATTTATGGAAGGAAATTGTAAATTTATTACCTCATTACAAATTAACTCTTGAGTGGGTTAAAGGACATGAGAATGATGAAGGGAATAATTTCGCTGACATGTTAGCTCAACATTCATCAACAATTGAATTAGATAATAATGAAGACTAAGAAGAAAACATTGAATGATTTTTTAATATGGTTAAATAATTGTGGATTATTAGAGTCATATTTTAAAGTAGTTACCTATATAATAGGTTCTCGTAATATTATATTAAAGAACTTAGATGCGAATGATCCAGATACTTTATTTAATTTTATTTTTATGGATCCAAAGTGGGAATCGAGATCAGATAAGGACTGCGATTGGGAATATATAAAGGCATTATATATTAATTGGTTATTAAATATTGAATAATATGTGTTTAGTTAAATCTCATAAATTTCCGAAACGTGCAAAGGAGGATATAATATGTTTTAAGAAACTACTTTGCGATAATGATTCATTTATTACATACTTTATAGGAGAACCTATTACTTCTTCCATACAGAAAGGGAGAAATAATAAAATATCGCAATTTATCTGGATATTTAAATCTTTATTTATTAAATATATTACAAATGGATTCGTTCATGTGTACTCTAATAGATGTGAGAATATAATGAATGTATTATTGAACACTACATCAGAAAATACAACATATTTTATTTGCAAAATCCCAAAAGGAGCTTTTTATTATCAAAATGAGAATTATACAGAATTAGCAGCAACGAGGATCCAATATTTAATAAGGGTAAAGAGTACAATTAAAGATGCAAAAACTCTAAATGATACTTTTTGGAAAGTTTTACAAAATCCAGATCTTTTTAAAAATAAATTTGGAGGTCCTAGAAATTTCATACATGAATTACCTATTATTAAATGAATCTACAGATGTATAAGAGTTAAAATTAATAGAATATTTTAAGTATGGTTATAATAGAAAACGATTTCAAAATAGAAGAGGGTTCATCTCCTGCTAGATATGATCTATATCTAAAAAAGATCATAAATAAAGGGAAGAAAGATAATTCCGGAAAAAGTTTAGAACGTGAAGATTGGACACTAGAAGGATATGATATGTCAATGCCAACAATTATCAAAACTCTTTCTCATTATTTAACCGATAAAAAGTTAAATGAATGTTCCTTAAAGGATTATATAAAAACATATAAAGATACTATCAATTATTTAAATATTATAATAAATGATTGCTGAAATAAAAGTAATAATTAATAAAGAAGAACTTGAACAAGCGGATAGAATGGGAGTATATAAAGAACCAGTCTATGCTACTACACCATTTGGATTTCATTTAGATGATGTTGAGTTATTTTATTTAAATGATAATGAGAGTAAAGAAATGACACTTAGAATAGATAGAGAATACTTTGTTATTAAATACGATCTTTCTATTTTAAATAAATTAAAACTTAAATTTAATAATTAATGAAAAGTTGGTATGTATATATTGTAAATTTTAATTCTACTAAATTACAGCAGTATGATGTAATGCCTTATTTCTTAGGATGTGCAAGACAGCAGAAATTTGAATCTTCTGATTTAGAAGAGTGTAAAAAATTTATAAAGAAAGAAGGTATGTATATGTTTTGGGCTAGATGTGAGTGGGAAATTCTAATTTCTCCTTGGCCTTCTGTAAGAGATAAATACTTTAAAATAGATGTCTGGGATCAGATAAATATGAATTTAGATGTTTTTGCAACTGTATTTATTGAAAATTTAAATAATAAATAAAATGAAAGAAATAATACAATATATAGAAGATGTTTTTACTGATAATAATGGGTGTCAACGAAAATTTATTATCTGTGCTGTAACCATCTCAAACTCATCTGGAAAATTTACTCGTTTCGGGATTTCTGTAGCAAGAAAGGAGGATATGGCTAAATATTCTTTAGAGTTAGGAAAGAGGATAGCATACGGAAAGGCTTGTAAACGTCCTTTTATATTTGTTGAATGTAACAGAATAGAAGGAATGAATCAAGAAATTTGCAATACTTATTTAAAAACATTTGCTAAGTATTTTAAAGAAGATCCCTCATTTGCTCTTAAATGGTTTAAATCTCCACGTAATAATAAAAAATAATGTCTCGAATCTTTAAAAAGAATAATTCTTATATATATCCTACAGAAGAATTTATATATGAGATTTTATTATATAAACGAGAGGATAATATCATCTCAATTCAAGATAGTAAAACTTTTAAATCCGAAACATACATTCCAGAAAAAACTATAGCTCCTAAAAAGTCTAATACATTCACATATATAGATTTAATAGGAGCTCCAGAGGAGTGGTTATATAATAACGGATATATAGAAATAGACTCCGAAGAATTAATAAAAAAGAAATTCAGGAAAAGTAAAAGTAGTATTTAATAATAATACTTAAAAAGATATTCTTCCGAACTACTTGGAAGTGAATTATATAGTGAAAATTTATATTAATTAAAATACGTTATGCTACTTATTATTGTTATTAGTTTTATTATTATAGGTATATATGTAACAATAAATATAATTGATAGAGGATCGAATTTAAAAGATTTTATCTATTTTATTTTAATTATGCTTGGAGTATTTTTGGGAGGTATGATTGAAGACTACAAACAAGAATCTCAAAACAGTTTTAAATCTAAAATAGACCACACAAAAAATTCAGAAGTGTTAAATAATATAGATACTCTGGTTACATACAGAGATAGTGTTCTCCTCATATTTAAATAAAGCATATTTATGGCTACAAGGATCTTTAATATGGAAGGATAATAGAAAAGTTTCTATTGTAGATCTATCTCTCATTCTAGAATATCTAAAGGGAATAATATTATCTGAATAATATGAAAGTAAAACTGTTAAAAAGACTAAGAAAAAAATCTATTAAAAATATTTATATACGTCCTCCGAAATTTCCTTGGGAATCTTATAAAATTATCACTCCTATACAAGATGATGTAGTAGTAATATATTTTTATACTCTAAAAGATATAAAAATCAGTGAAAGAATGCTTATAAATAAAAGGAGGGAGTATGTCTTAGATATAATTTATTCCATGTGATCACAATTTAATAAAATTATAGCTAAGAAATATTTTACTAAGGAATTAAATAGAATTAATAAATTAATACCCTAAATTTATGTGGATAGCAAGAGAAGAAAACGGAGATCTTTATCTATTTAGACATAAACCTTATGAATCCCAACGATACTGGTATTGTGATGAAGAAGATGTTAATAAAGGGCGTCTTAGAATAGATCGAGATCTTTTACTAGAAGTAGATTTCTATAATAGTCCCATAGAAGTGGACCTTTATATTGATGCGAATAAACTCTGTTTAAATGATAATGAATTTTGTCCATTATGAGAAAAATAGGAATATTCTTAGGAAATTTTGATCCTCCTACTATATGTCATCAAAATATAATTAGGAATGTAGTAAATTACAATCTTTTAGATGAAATTTTCATTGTCCCTAAATATAGAAGTATCAAAGAACCATACTCTACACTTTTTACAGATAGAGTAACTATGTGCAAGAGAGCTTTCAAACCATTTAAAAAGGTTACTATATCTAACATGGAAAGCTTAATAGCTTCTACAGATATGAAGGTTTATAGAGAAGGAGTTCCATCGTGGAAAACTATAGACTTTTTTAAGAATATAAAAGATATAGAATTATATATAATAACCACATACTCAGGATACTCTAAGATTTCAAATTGGGATAAAGGAGAAGAGATATTAAAGAATAATAAATTTATAATCCTTTGTGAGGTTAAGGACTTGGGAAAGTTACCTGGAGATATTATTAGTATACCTTTATATGATCATATTAATATTACATCTAATAAGGTTCGAAATTATATAAGATTAAATTCTAATCCATTTCCATTAATTCAAAAAGATGTGTTAGATTATATATATAAACATAATCTTTATATAGAATGAGATACTATATAACAGGACATAGAGATTTATCTAAAGAGGAATTTAATAGAATTTACCTTCCGAAGATAGATGATATTATCAGAGAAGATTCTAATGCAGTCTTTTTAGTTGGAGCATGTGAAGGTGTTGATTTATATGCTAGACAATATTTAATTAAATATAACATTAGACTTCAAATCTATGGACCATATTTTGAATCCGATCATATCAATAATATTACACAGGTACATTTTCTTGTAAGTTATGAAAATGCGGCTAATAAGATGATTGAAAACTCAGATATAACTATCGGGTTTATTAAACCTGGTAGAGAGTCAAGTTTTACTGCTTTAAATATCTTAAAAAGGTATATAATAAATAAATCTTAAATTTAAATACTATGAATAGAAAAGAAAGAACTATCTCCGAAACTATGGAGAAATTAATGGTAGACCAAATCGCAAGAGAATTGTATAATCATAATGTGTATAGAACTTATGCTAATTACTATTATGTAAGAGGATTATTTAAATTATATCTTTATTATGAGATGAGGTCTAATGAAGAATATAATCATCATCAGTGGATTGTTGATAGATTATATAGAGCCGGAGTTGATTTTAATTATCCAGAAGTACCAGCTATTAAATCTAATCATGTTATATTAAAGCCAGAAGATAGTTTTCAGAAAGTAGTGGATTTGGAGATTGAGACTACTATGTATATAAATAAAATGATAGAAACTGCGAAAGAGGAGAAGGATTGGCAGACGGAGGGGTGGTTAAAGAGGACGTTAAATGAAGAGCAGATAGACTTTTGTCTGAAAGTATGGTAACATACAGGTGAATAGATCAAAATCGGTGGAAACTAAAGTTTAAATACTATGTTAATACCGAGGTAAGTATGAATTTAAAGGATTCATACCACTGTAACGCGTAGGTGTTGAAACTATATTTAAATATAGAATAAAATATACCCAAGAGTGATCTACTCCTATTATTTAAATAGGATGAAAATGTACGCTGAACCGTCTGATAATTAAATCAGAATATCTTTATTTATATCTTCAATAAAGTAAGGAGGAAACTCCCGGAAGTGAGGGATAAAAAGCTTTCACGATAACAAAATTGGGAAGAAGAAGATATTAGTAGAACTATCCAAGCTATGGCAGAAGAAGATACTGATTGGCAAACTAAGGAAGATACAATTCTCTCATATTATAATAATTTAAATAGGGTAACTGAAGGGGATAGAGATGTTATTGATAACAGCTCTTTTCTTAAACAAAGATAATAATTTAATATAATAACTTATGTTAGTTCTAGATAATATTAATTCAGTCTCGGATGTAATTACAAATTCCTCATCGGAATTATTTGTAATAAACGATAAAAATACTACATTAGACCATCTTAAGAATATAATCAATCCTATATTAGATGGTTATTATGAACCATTTGTATTTAATTTAGATACGTTTAGAAAATGGGTAGAAAGTTCCGAAGAGGATAATTCTACGGATATAGACGCATGTTTTCAGACTATATACGACTGGTTCATTGATTTAGAGTATCCTAGTGGTTTAACTTACTATATTAGGGATACTCTTTATAAGTTACGGTTAGAGGACTATATTAAATTAGAAAATAGTCTACTTAAAGAATTATACGCGGAATTAATTAAAAAGTATGATACTAATTATTCCTCATATAAAGAAATTGAAGCTTTTCTTCAAACATATGATGAAGACAAAATAAACAAAATCATAGACTATTTACTAAATACAAATTTCGAATATGACATTCGAAAATTAAATGGAAAGATTATTCTCCTTTCCGAGGAGGAGAATTCCATTTCATGTAGTAGAAAATTTAACCGCTCAAAATTTGCGGAAGATTCTGATGTATTTCAATGGCTTGAGCATAATTTTAATATTACATATTATCATTTAGGATGAGATTTAAAATGCATTCAATATCAGATATTATAACAAACAGTAGTTCAGAAGTATTTCTTGTTTCTAAAGATAGTGAGATAAAGAATATAAAAGGATTGCAAGAGAAACTGAATTTAGGAGACGTATCTGATTTACTAAAGTTTATACATACTTATAGTTGGGGTATAGATAAAGACTATAATTATGGAGATTTATGTATAACACTTGATCATATACGTGATATAACTGATGCTTTCAGTAACTACTTCAATGATAGTGACTGGGATGATAATATCTCAAAAATAGGTATATTACGTGATGAGATGTACAAAGTATTTGCTGAGAGTTTTAAGGATATAGTAGCTATAGTAATAGATAATGGCTATCATTATGAATTTATTGCAAATAATCCAAATTTAAAATATGAAAACTTTCCATATTAAAATTCATTCTATTTCAGATATTATTACTAATAGCAGTTCCGAGACCTTTTGTTCTATTTATAGTGAAGATATATCTAAAGTATTAAAAGTATTATCTCCTTATTTTGGGAACTATGATGTTTTTGATGAATGTTGTGCACAAATATATGGTCCTTTTGGAGATGGTATAGAAGATCCTTATATTGAAATTAGATGTTCTCAAGATTATCGACCTTCATTACTAGAAGAAGGATTAAGATATATATTAGATAAAAATAATATTGATTATACAATATCAAAAGAAGAATAAAAAATATCTTTATATATGGAGTCAATAATAGAGTTTCCAATAATTTTTGTATTTGATTCTAAATACTATAATGAAACTACTATAAGTAATATATTAAATAAACTATTAGAGCCTGAGGGAAGATCATACGAAGATTTCTTTAGAAAGATCCAACCGGCTATTGAAGTAACAACATGCTGCAATCCTAAAGACTTAGCAGTACTAGCTTATGAGATACCCTATTGGATGAGACTTTATTTAGAGAATTTACATAATGTAAAAGGTTATAGTTGTTTAACTTTATAAATTAAGAGATGAAAGATTTTAAACACTTTGGAGTTAAGTTTAAAGGTATAAGTAGTTGTAACTATACCGCAATATGGAGTAATTTAATTACAATACGTCTTGGAGATGGGGAGATTAAGGAACTCCCAGCAGATAAAGCGGAGTTCTACGATGTTTCATTGGGGAATAAGTGTGTGACCGGAAAATGTAATTTCTGCTTAGTGCCAGAAACACATATACTTACTAACGAGGGTGATAAATATATAACAGACATAAAAACAGAAGACTTAGTGTTTTCCTATAATGAGTGTAGTGGAGATATTGAGTTAAAAAAAGTAGACCAAGTATTTGAAAGAGTATATGAAGGAGAACTTATTGAAGTAGTTACAGAAATTGGAACTTTAAGACTAACTCCGAATCATAAGATATATACTAGAAATAGAGGATGGATTGAAGCGTGTAATCTACAAGTGTCAGACGAATTGTTAGAATTTTAATATCCGAAAAGTTGGAAGTATTAAAATAGATTATTATTTTTGTATATAAAATAATAACTAATTTTAATACTTATGAAAACATGTAAATATTGTGGATGTGATATATCCCATCTAAGAGCCAATGCTACCATTTGTGGATCAAGAGAATGTACAAACGCGTATAGAAGAGAACTTAAATCAAAACCTAAGGAGCCTAGGACCTGCGAAATTTGTGGAACGTCTATAGATGATCTTCCTGGACAAAGACGAATCTGTAAAAATCCAGAATGTGAAGCGGAGCAGAAGAGGAGAAAATACGCACAGGCCTTAAAAGAAAAAATATGTAAAAAATGTGGAGATACTTTCCTTGGCACTTCTAAACAAACCTGTTGTGAAAACTGTAGAAAACACAAAGATATAACATTTGAAGTTATAGAACAGAAAGTAGTTTGTGAAGATTGTGGAGCTTTATTAAGAACCGAAAGTAAAAAAGTTAATGGAAAAACTAAGGAGATTATAGCAAAAGGAATGTGTGATGCTTGTAAACAAAAACATAGAGAGAAACTTAGTTTACAAATGAAAGAACATAATCCTATGTTTGATCCTGAGGTAGTTAAAAAAACTTTTGAAACAAGACGGTATAAGTATCTACAAAAATGTGAAGAAGAAGGAAGGCTTCCTTATGTAAGAAAAGGATGTAAAGGTGAAACTAAGGAAGAAAGAGTTCAAAGAATGAAAGAACACAATCCTATGTTTGATCCTGAGACTAGAGCAAAGGTTAGCAAAACTCTTAAAGAAAAAATTTTATCTGGAGAAATTGTTTATGCTAAAGGTCCAGAACATCATTCGTGGAAAGGTAATAGAAATTTTAATAAGGCAGTACGTATAGAATTGAGGAAATGGGTTAAAGAACAAATGGAAAAGGTTCATTATATATGCCAAAAATGTGGAAAAACACACACAGAATTACATGTACACCATTTACATCCATTAAGGGATATAATTTCGGATACTTTAAATAAAAATAATTTAACTATTATAGATATAAATAGTATGGAGGGTTCAGAACAATATTTTGATATAATTAAACAAATAGTTGAATATCATTATCAACATAATGATATTGGGATTGTTGTTTGTCCCCAATGCCATAATGAACTAGATAGTTATTATAAAAGAAAAACCCATGAAAATAGTAAGTATAAAGAAAGTTAATTATAGTGGAAAGGTATATAATATTGGAGTAAGAGATAATAATAACTATTTTGCATCTAATATTTTAGTACATAATTGCTATGTATCATCTAACCCAAATGGGGAGTATTATACTAATGTATGTGATACATGGAAGAAGTTTATTGCTACATTTGCTCCAGATAAGAAAGAAAAGAATATTACTATCACAGAAAAATGCTTTCAAATAGCGATTGGGTCTGAAGGTTCTGCGGACGAGTCGCCGGAGTTCTGTGATTTCTTAGAAACTGTATATAATACTGGAGTAGTTCCTAATTATACTACCAATGGAGTAATTCTATCATACTATGATAAACCTGGAACAGAATATTATGAACTAGCTAATAAAATCCTTAAATATACCCATGATTTTGTAGCTGGAGTGGCAGTTTCATTTGGAAATAAATCTCTCCGACCTTATGCAGAAAATGCTATAAAAGGATTATTAGAGAAAGGTGATTGTTATGTTAACATTCATCATATAATATCAGATAAGGCCTCTGTACAAGACTTTATAAATAGTTGGTATAATTACTCAGATGATATAAAATATCACGTCCTACTGCCTCTGATGCCTTCTGGAAGGTCTACTAAAGGACTTGAACCGGAAGCATGGAAAATTTTAGAGAAGTCAATTAAAGATTTAAATATCACAAATGTTGCTTTTGGAGCACATTTTTATGATTATTTAAAAGAATCCTCTATTAAAACCTGGATTTATCCTCCAGAGAGTTTAAGCAAAAATATGATTCTTAAAAATGGTAAAGTTATTATTACTCCAAGCTCTTTTAACTTAACTCCAATTAAAATATTTGATTTTAATGAAAAAGTATAAAAGGAAAAAGAACAGGTATAGGCCTAATAAGGTCTATCCTGTTAATGATATGCTGATAATGATGGTGAATGAGGAATTAAGACCTTACAATAAAACAATAGATGACATAAGGGACATTAAAGAATGGTATAATTTATATACTTTTAACACTAAATCTCAAGAAAAAGTTTGGAGAGATTATTGTAATAAATTAATTCGCAAACATTTATATCCTTGGTATATAGATAAAAAGCATGCGAAAAAAGAGGTTAGTTGGGTAGCACTACAAGTTGGATTATATTCGGAATATTTAAAACATGAAAATTAGAGTAATAGGAGACCTTCATGGAAGAGATTGGTGGAAGAGGAAAGTTGAAACTGGAGATTCTGATTTAAATATTTTCTTAGGAGATTACGTTGATTCTTATACTGTTTCTGATAAACAAATAATAAATAATTTATTAGATATAATTGAATTTAAGAAAAGTTATGAGGATAAAGTAATATTATTATTAGGAAATCATGAATATAATTACATTTCTCCTTATATAGGTTATTGTTCTGGATATAGATATAGTATATCTAATAAACTCCAAGGTATTTATAGAAATAGTTTACACCTATTTAAATTAAATCACAATATCAAGATATATAATCCTGAAACAGAAAAGGTAGAAAGAACTTACTGGTTTTCTCATGCCGGAATTACAAGTAAATGGTTATCTTTTTATGGACAAATATTTAATAATATTGAGAATGAAAAAGATATAGCTTCTAATCATTTATACTATCCTAATCTCTGTGAAAAGATAAATTTATCTATAGATTCTTATAGATATTTATCTCAAGTAATGTCTATATCTATGTGTAGAGGATATAACATTACCAGATTCTCAAAAATATGCACTATTTTCTCTATCCGGATTAGAAATAGATAGTGATACATATAACAAATACACTTATAATGAAAAATTTTCGGAATTATTACAAAGAGTGTTATGTAGAAGAATTATAAAAATTGATAGACCACAGGAAATTACATTAGTAGACATTTTAAAAGATGCAAAAGAACTATATTTAAAAAGTATTGATAATAATATTAAAGTAGGAATGTGTGATTGTATCAAAACTGCTCTAGAATGTAATCCATTACTTCATATAGGTAGAGGACTTGGTAATTTTTTAGATATAGAACCTCTTTCAATGATTCCAGAGTTTAATCCTGATCATTTTGGAGTAAGTAAAAGGTATGATTATTATTGGTGGCCAATAGACGATTATCATTCAAGGATAAAGGCTTTTGATAAATTAATATCTGAATATAGATTAAATAAATAACTAAATTAATATTTAAAGAAATGTTACCTATATTATATCTAATTAGATATATTCATAATGTTTGTATGAAATTTCTAAAAGAAGTAAACTTCGATGGAGCTGTAGATATGTATATTGATGAACGTGTTAAATCTACTTGTTTAATTGAAAGAATTAGATTAAACAATTTTCGAAGTCTTTTAATGGAAGGTGTAGAAAACTCTATAGATTTAAAGGTTTTTTCAAGAAATTGTGTAAAATTTCTTACTAAAGCTTTTAGTAGCTCTGACATAATAGAAGCTTTTACTCACTGTAATATAAACGAATCATGGGGAAAATTTGAATCCAGTTATAGAATTTGGTATTCGAATATATTAGGATCTGATGTTACAGATTCTGATATATATGATCTTAATTGTATACTACAAGGAGGAGAGGGGCTTAAAAATTCCTGGAAAGATAATTCCTGTAATTTTAATTTACTGCTTACTTATATAAACAGATATAATCATGAACCTTCTAGCTGCTATTCAAACGAACTAAAAATATCTATTCTAAAAGATGCTAAACGTATTATAAAATCAAAAACTGTATCAGGGTTATGTTTAGCCCTTAAGGAATCTTTTCAATGTCAACCAAAATTTTACTATCATAATGGTATAAAAGAAGTACCAGATCTATCTACAGTATTACAATATTACTTTCCAGAGTTTAATAAGGATAGATTTGCTCCACGTTGTACTGATTATAATGGTTTCTGGTGGGATGTTGATGATAAAACTTCAAGAATAGAGGTATTATCTATATTAATAGATATATATGAAAGAAAACTAAATGATAAAAACCTTTATTATATTGGGTAAGTCTTTACTAAAACACATAAAGAAAAATAACTTATATTTTAAGGAAGGGAAAATGTTGCTATAAAAATTGTGTAACAAATACTCTAATTATATCTAAACAAATTAATAGCAAAATTTTATTATATCATTTTAATAATTACTTAAATCTCTATTTATAAATGAAAGGATAAAATCTCTAGTGTATAATAAAAATATCTATGCACATCCTACTCCTATAACAGCAAGGGTAGAAGTAGTTGAAAAAGAAGAAGGATTATACAGTACGTATATATTTAAAGACTTAGATCTAGAAAATGAATATTATATGATAACTAAATATCCAAATTGGAATCAAGGTCCTATAAATATCGGAGATATTGGATATGTTACTTATTATATAATAATCGCAGGAGTATCTAAATGGTATGTTAATTCTGAAGAAAATGTAAAAGAAGTATATACTCCATATAATTATACTCATTTAGCTCTTGTTAAATTTATTAAAGATAATTCTAATATAATTAAAAAAGATAAAGATAATAAACTTAAAATAAAAATTATTTAAACACATAAAGTTATGACATTATTAAAAGAAAGACTATTAGAAGCACAAGAAAGAAAAGAGAATGATATTAAAAACTTTACATGGTTATATCCGAAAGATAGAGATAATGGAAATGTTCAGAATGAGGTTAAATTAGTATCTTGTACTGAGGAACAACTTAAGGGTTTTTATTCCCACTGTAATAAAATGTTATATAATGACTCTAAGGAAAATCCCGGAAGAGTTAATGTGTTAAAAATAATTCAGGACCAAATTACAAAGATTGGAGTCGAGTTAATGCTTCGAGATTTCGAAGCTAAGAATGAGAATTTCGATAGATTCTCTTTCGCATTATCTATCGATGAGTTCTTGGAAAAGAATAAAGATGTAGATCCCAAAGTTGCTACAATTAAGAACTTTATTAAGGTAGCTAGGAAATATGAAGATTTAACTTTACATTCTGTATATGAAGGATGTATTGGGAAGTTGGGATTGTTTGAGAATCCTCATATCACTAAATCTTTTATTCTTAGAATGGGGCTATGGATGAGTAAAATGGCTGGAGATCATAAGAAATTAAAAGAGTGGGCTGAGTTAAATAAATTATCCAGCTTAAATCCTATGGATAAAGTATATAAATATTTAAGACTTAAAGAACATGATAAATTAAGATCTAATCCAACCGGATTAACTTTATCCCAGATAAAAGGGATGTTAGAAATTACTAACCATCCTAAAAAGTATAGTGAATTAACTACAGAACAGCTAACAACTCTTAGATATAGGGTATTGTTAGACTTAAGAACTAGTGTAAGAAGTCATATCTCAAGATGGGAAACTTTAAAGCATCAGATTGAATTGGTTGCTGAATCCAAAGGATTTAAATTGCTTTAAAATGGATTATGAAGTATACGATATAGAATGTTTATCAAACCTATTTACATATACTGGTTACGATTTAAATTCTAAAGAATATTTTCAATTTGTAATACATGATTCTAAAAATGATTATGAGTTATTATATAATCATCTAAGAGGAAGAAAATTAGTTCAAATTGGATTTAATAATGAAGGATATGATTATCCTGTAATACATCATTTATTAAATCATTATGATGAATATGTAACTAAATCTGGACATCTTCTCTCTCAATATATTTATCAAAAATCTCAAGAAGTAATTATGATGGAATTTTCTGAGATTGCAGATAGAAATAAATTTATTCAACAAATAGATTTATATAAAATACATCATTTAAATAATAAAGCTCGAATTTGTTCTCTCAAACAACTAGAGGTTTATATGCGAATGAGAAATGTAGAGGAAATGCCATTTAATCATACTCATTGGTGTTCAGAAGAGGATATTAAATCTATTCTTTTATATAATCTTAATGATGTAAAAGCTACTACTTTATTCTTTTTTATGACAATTGGAAAAACTGATAATCCAATATATAAAGGAAAGGATAAAATATCATTGAGATTAAATTTAAATAAAAAATATAAATTAGGATGTTTAAATTTCCCAGATGTTAAAATCGGAGAACAACTTATTCTTAAATTATATTGTGATAAAACTGGATCTAGAAAATGGGATATAAAACAATTAAAATCTCCTAGAAATAGTATTAATTTAAAAGAATGTGTTCCGAAATGGGTAGCATTTAAAACTAAGGAATTTAATCAATTGTTAAATAAGATTAATTCTACGGTTATATCTAATACTAAAGGGGAATTTAATGAAAGTGTTATATTTCATAATATTAAAATGGAATATGGTACCGGAGGTTTACATTCTAATGCTGATCCTGGAATTTATAAATCTAACGATGAATGGACTATATATGATCAAGATGTTGGATCGCTATACCCCTCTTTAGCTGTTACATTAGGATTATATCCCGAACATTTAGGTAAAATCTTTACTGAAATTTATAATGAGATAGTAAGTACTAGATTAAAAGAAAAAAAGAAACCTAAAAAAGAAAGAGATATGGTTATTATGGAAGGATTCAAACTTGCTGCTAATGGAATTTACGGTAAGTCTGGAGAAGAGTCCTCTTTCTTATATGATCCTTTATATACAATGAAAACAACAATTGCTGGACAATTATTTTTATCAATGTTTACTGAAAAATTAGTAAATGCTTGTCCAGAAATTAAATTTATACAACATAATACTGATGGACTTACGTATTTAGTTAAAAGGTCACATTTATCTTTAGTTAAAGAAGTAACTAAAGAAATGGAAGACTTAACTGGATTATATATAGAAGATAATATGTATAATCTCTTAGTAATGAGGGATGTAAACAGTTACTTGGCTAGATACGAATCTGGAGATATTAAATATAAAGGAATATTTGAAATAGACTCCGAATGTTATAAAAATCCTTCGATGAGAATTGTACCTTTAGCTTTATCTAATTATTTCCTTAATAATATTCCAGTATCAGAAACTATATATAATCATAAAGATATATTTGATTTTTGTATGTTACATAAATCAAATTCAAATTTTACAAGTTTTATGAGAAACGGAGAAGATATTATTAAATTAGATAGAATTACTAGATATTATATATCTAATAAAGGGTATGAATTAATAAAAATAAAATCTAATGGTAAAGATTTAAATTTATCTAAATTTAATCAAGGAGAAAATAGAATTAATGTCGGATACAGAACTACATTATTTAATAAATATATAGAACTTCCTATTGATAAATATGATATAAATTATAAATTTTATATTAGAGAATGTAATAAAATTATAGATATAATAGAACCAAAACAAATGGTATTTGATTTTTGGAAATTATAAATATTTATATGGTAACCAACGAAGAATTATCTCTTAAACTTGATCAAGTTCTTAGAAATCAGGAGGAATTAAAAATAATAGGATTAGTAACAATCCAAATTCTAAATAAATTCATAGAACATGAGAAAGGTCCAGAAGATTTTATTAGGAATATAATAGCTAATATAACCGGAGATGAAATAGAATGGAATAGAAGAGGACAGTATATAAAATAAGTTAATATGATAGAGTTAAAAATACTTCCAAAATTTTATGATGATATTATATATAAGGATAAGAGATTCGAAATAAGAAATATTATAGATAGAACATTTAAACTCGGAGATCTAATTCTTTTAAGAGAATATTACAAAGGAGAATATACTGATCGAGAATGTATTATAAAGATTATATATATTCTAAAAGATCCTGAATATTGTAAAGAAAATACATATATCTTTGGATTTGAATTAATTACTACTAATCATATATAATGAAAAAAGAAGATAGAATAAAAGAGTTAGTAGAACTCTGGAGAAAAAATAATGGGAGAGGTAGAATAATTCTCCCTAATCAATTTGGGAAACAATTATTACTATCTAAAGTATTAGAGCTTTTCTTAGATAAAAATCCTTCTTCTGAGGTATTTATTATAACTCAAAATTATTCTTCTTCTTATCAATGGAATATGTGGTTATATACTCAGAAGTTATATAATAAATGTAAAGCTTATAGTATTTCTTATATATTAAATAATTTATCTGCCTTTATCAAGTTCCCGTTTTTAATAATTGATGATGTAGCTAGTGAGAAAAGTTTATATAGTATTTTAAAGATTCCTTATAAATTCTTATTATCTATAACTTCTTTTTATGATTTAAATTATTTAAAATCTCTTCCAATTGTCGGAGAAATTACTAAAGAGGAAGCAATATCTAATAAATGGATTAATAATTATAAAGAGTATAAAGTTATTATAGATGTAGATGATTTAGATTTATATAAAGAGCATGATCAGAAGTTTTATAAATATATGAAACTATTTAATTATGATCTTACTCTAGCGATGAATTGTTTATCATCTAAAGAGGTAAGAGAAGAATTTAGTAAACTTAAGAACTGTAAAATAGAATTAGTCAATGCTTGTACTTTTGGAGTTTATAGAGAGCTTAAATGGAGAAAAGATTTTATATTTTTCCACCCAAAAAAGAGAGAATTAACTGAAAAGATTTTAGAGTATAATAAATTTAAAAGAGTTATTATATTCTCTCCAACTATAGAAGAGTCTTATAAGTATGGAGATATTCAATACAATAGTAAACTATCAGATAAACAGAAGTTCGAAGCATTGAAGCATATAAATTTCCCAAGTCCGATATTAGTATCTGCTGTAAATGATATTTCTCATGAAATAAAGTCGCAATTTGATGTGGAAATTATTACATGTAATAATTCATCTAATATATTAAAAGAGAATAGATTAAAATTAATAAAAGAAGAAGGTAAGATTTTTACATTTGTTATAAAGAATACTATGGAAGAAGCTTGGTACAAATTAAGTACTTTAGATAATGATTATATAACAATCACTGAGAAAATGCTACAAAGAGTCTTAGAAGGAAAAGAAATCTTAGAAGAAAGAATTGAAGGCCCGGAAATGATTTATAATTATTAAATATTTAACATGAAAGAATATAACACTCCGTATGATGAGTTTGGTTGTGAACATGGTCCTGGATGGTACGGATTAGTTTATCCTATTATATTTGATATAGAAGAATATAATAAGACTCATCCAGATAAATCACAACAAATAGAAATTTTTCAGATAAAAGAGAAATTTGGAGAATTATGTATTTACTTAGATAATGCTCCAGAAGATATTAAGAAAAAAGTTAGAAAGGCAGAAGAATTATCTAAGAAAATATGTGAAGTATGTGGTTCTCCTATAGATGTAGTTACATATTCTAAAAATGGATGGATACGTACTCGATGTAAGGATTGTAAAATTTAAAAATTATGCCATACTACAGAATATTAATGAATGTGCCATGTACAAAACTTGCAAAAGTTGAGGTATATGCTAAATCTAAAGAAGAAATTATAGAATTCTTTGAACGTAATAGTTATATAGATAGAGATCTGAACCAGGAGAGTATGGAGATATTGCGTATTATGATAGTATAGAAGATCTTGTAGAGGTATCTACTACCGTAGATACATACTATGATGAACCAGTTATATATGAGGATCTTGAATCTATAACAGAAATTTCAAATTAATTTATGCCATATTATAATATATCATTAACTATTCCTTGTGATGTAAAAGTCTCAACTACTGTGTATGCAGAGTCCGAAGAAGAAATTAAATGTTTCATAAATAAGGGCTATATAAATAGAAATGCTACAAATATAATTGAAGATATTGGTAACTTTTGTAATGCTTATGATTTAGTTGAGCTTGCTAATATAGTTGATATAGAACCAAACACAATTGGAGAACAATATATAGATCTTATAGAAGAATTAAACTAACACTATTCCATTCACGTAACATCTAATAAACTAGAATTAACCGTGCTTGTTTGTGTTATATTGTATAACAATATAAACAAACATTAATGGAAAAAATCTCAATCTCATTAGATCGTGAATTAGATCTAATGACACAATATAATCTATCAGCCGAGGAATGGTGGATTATACAATTATTATTTCTCGCTCAATATCCTGAGGGAAGGATAGATCCTTTAGAACGATATAGTAAAATTATAGGTGGATTTAAATATGATATAATTGAATCTCTCCAATCTAAAGGAGTATTAAAAAAGATGAATATTAAAAAAGGAGATCATTTTGAGATAGATGATTTACAGTTTAATTATGTAAAAGGTGAAGATAAGAAAACATATCCATTAGATATTCCATTCACTGCTAATTTTATTAAGTCTTATTTAAAACATTCTGGGGAATTAGGGAAGGAATTGTTCCTAGAATACCCAAGTTTTATATACATTAATAATTCTCCTGTAAATGCTCGTAGTATAACGACTGGGAATCATTTCGGATCTATGGAAGATTTCTTTTTCTTTTACGGAAAGACTATCAAATGGAATCCAATATTACATAGAGAAATAATTGACCTGCTACAATGGGGAAAAGAAAATGATATGATAAAAATGGGGATTTCTACATTCGTTATTAACCAATCATGGATTGCTTTAAAAGAGGCTAGGGATAAGGGTATGGGATCGGTGGATATAAATACTCTTATATGAATTTAATTGATTCTTTTTATCAAAAAGTAGAAGAAGGGAAGAAAGGGAATAATATGGGTATACCATCCGGATTTCCTAAATTGGATAAGTATATATATGGTATACAAAGAAGGTTTATGAGCACAGTTATTGCCGATTCGGGTGCAGGTAAGAGTTCTGTGGCCATATTCATGTATATCTATAAACCTTTAGTTTATTCCTTAGAACATCCAGAGATACCTGTAAATATTCTCGCATTAAGCTTTGAAATGTCAAAAGAAGTACTTCTCGCTAAACTTCTCTCTCTTTATATCCTTGATAAATATCATATTGATATTAGTTATTCTGAAATATTCTCATTAGATAAACCTGTTTCAGATGATAAACTTAAATATATCTATGATGCTAGGGATTGGTTAACTAAAGTAGATGATAAATTAACCATCTACGACACTCCTTTAAATTCCACTGGAGTATATAATATCCTCAGAGCATGGGCTGGATATTTTGGGAAGTTTGAAACAGATGATAATGGTGAGAGGTATATAAAGAATGATAGAAACCAATATTTAATAACAGTATTAGATCATTGTAAGTTATTAAAGAATAATGGTTCCGGAATTAAGCATGAGATAGATGAAACAGCTAAACATTTTATTTATTACCGTAATTTGTGTGATATGACAATATGTGCTGTTCAACAAGCTAATAGACAATTTAAATCTATGGATAGAAGAAATTCCGAACACAATTATCTAGAATTACAAGATGCTCAGGATACTGCGGATATGACACAAGCATCAGAAATTGTTATTGGTGTCTATCATCCATTTAGAGAAAAGAAGGCTAAGTGTGAAGGGTTTGATATTAAGAAACTACGTGACCACTTTAGGCTAATTCAATTACTCAAAGGAAGATTTGGACAATCTGATGTTGTTGAGGGTTGTATTTTCCAAGGAAGTATAGGATATTTCAAAGAATTAGATCCTCCCGAAGATGGAAAGAGATTTGATTACGATAGAGTTCTGAGAATGGATTATTTATTCGAAGAATTTGATAATCAACAAAAGAAAAAAGAAGAGTTAGATAGAGTTATTAAAGAAGATGAAGAAGATGAAGTACTTGAATTTAATTTTAATGTATAAATGGCTATAGTATTACCAACAAGTAAAATACAACCAACAGAAACTGAACCTAGGGTATTAGTTATATTCTCGAAGCCAAAGAGTGGTAAATTTTATTAAAATATTTGGATAAGTAAAATTTTATGGATATCTTTGTAATTATTATTAATACAAATATATAATTATGAAGAATAAAATTTTACAACTAAGTAAGAATTGTAATAGTCTAGAAATAGCTAGAATACTATCATTATCTCTAAATGAAGTAGAAAAAGTTTTAATTGATGAATATTTTCAAAAGAAATGGAAGATATCTAAAAAGGATCTTGAAGAATTAGCTGCAAGAATCTATAATGAATCTCCAACTCTACTATCAGATGAATTTAATATATCAGAAGTAACATTAAAAAAATATTTAGCAGATTGCAAATTGTTTAATACTAAGAAAAATGTTATCTATGTTCAAAAATCAGAGGAAGAAATTGAAAAATTAGTTCCGGATATAGTTTTAGATTATAATAACCAATTATCTATTGCACAATTAATGGTTAAATATAAGTTATCTAAAGATAAAGTTAAAGAAATTTTACATAATAATGAAATTTCAACCGGAAAAGTGACCTGTAATGAACATATATTTGATATAATTGATTCGGAAGAAAAGGCATATTGGCTAGGGTTCCTATATGCAGATGGAGCAGTGGGGAGTGCTGATAATACTATTGAATTAGCATTAAAACTTTTGGATTGTAAACATCTATATAAATTCAAAACTTTTATAGAAGCCAAAAGGGATATAAAAATAGAAACTAGTAAAGTTAAAAGATGCAGATTCTCTGTAAGTAGTAAACATTTAAAGTCACAACTTATTAAATTAGGTTGTACTCCTCAAAAGTCCTTAACTCTTAAATTTCCAACTAAAGAACAAGTTCCAGATGACTATATCATTCCATTTATAAGAGGGTATTATGATGGAGATGGAATATTAACATATAGTTGTTCTACCACTGGTAGAATAGTTTTAGCTACTGGTATGTTGGGAACTGAAAATTTTTTAACTGGAGTTTTAAGTAAGTTTAAGTATCCATTACATTCTATTTTGCGTTTAGCTAGTTTGGAAGGATCAAGCGAATGTAAACAAGTAAATTGGTCAAAAACTGATTCTGAGGAGTTTTTAAATACTATTTACAAAGATGCTACAATTTTTTTGGATAGAAAATATTTACGATACAAATATTTTAAAGACAATGGATTTGCCGTCCAAAAAAGTAATTTTTTGGATAATGACAGAGCAATATCGGAAGAGTCTAAACAATGGATTAATCAGTATTTTAGTATAGATATTGATTCCTTATTGCATGATAATTCCGAGATAAATATAGAAAGTAACGATTCTATATCATCGTAACGCGTAGGTGTTGAAACTGTATTTATTTAAATACAGAATAAAATATACCCAAGAGTGCTCTGCTCCTATTTAATAGGATGAAAAAGTACGCTAAACTGGATCAGAAATAACTGATCGATAATCAATGAGGGAAACCTCCAGAACTAAAAGATAAAAAGCTTTTAGGATAATATAATTGAAATCAACGGCTTTAAGCTTATTAGATAATAATTTAATACTAGATACAGAAGGAGGAACAGCGTATATTGAAGCATTAAAAGTAGATGTTTCCTCAGTTAAAGATATATTAGAAGTATGTAAACAAATTAAAGCGGCAGGATATCCTTATAAATACATAACTCTAGATACCTTAACTTCTTTAGAGGAAATTCTACAACCGTATGCTTTAAATCTATGGAAGAAATCTAACGCATATAATCCAGAAAAGAATCCGGAACAATTAAAAGTAACGGATGTATATACTTTACCCTTTGGATTAGGGCAGAAGTATATGAGAGATTCATATTTAGCAGTAATCGGATTATTACAACAAGTATGTAAGAGAATTATTCTAGTATGTCATTCAAAAGATGCGAAAATAAATGAGAATGAATTAACTATAAAAGATATTGATTTAGCTGGAAAGTTATCTGATATTATTGCATCTAAATATGATGGAGCTGGATATTTATATAGGGATAAAGATGATAATACTGTTATTACTTTTGATATAAAACAGCTTGCAGCAGAATGTAAATGTAGAGTTCCTAGATTAGATGGTAAGAAGTTTGTATTAATCGAGAATCGAAATGGGAAACTAATACCTCATTGGGATCGTATTTATTCTTCCGAACCCTATAGTGGAGAAGATGTAATTACTACTCCTCAGATTAATGTTGCAGATATTTCAGATGAAATAGAATTTAACAAAGAAGATCAATCTGAAAATTCTAATACATCCGAAGAAAAATCTGAAGTAGGTGAACTTTCAAATATAGAATTATAAAATGGAAATAGAACTTAATCTTGTAGTTACTCTATCAGATAATTTAAAAGTTACTGGAGTTAGAATTAATAAACCATCTGACTCTTTTGAAGAAGCAGCTTCTAAAACTATTGCTGTAGTAACTCCTAAAAGATCTAAATCTAAAAAAGATCAGGATACAATAGTTCTGGAAGATAATAAACTAGTATTAACTCAGAAGTTATTAGATAAAATTAATGCTGAACCAGGAGATAGATTACTAGTTTCTTTTAAAGAAGAGAATGGTATTTACTTTCCAGTAATTGCTAAATCAGAAGTTTTCGCAGATCCAGAATCTGGAAATAAATTAACTAAAAGTCTTACTCTTTCTTATAGAGGAAAACAGAGAGAACAGTTATTAATCTATGGTACAAAATTTAGATTCGAGGAAACTTCCGAAAATTCTAAAACATGTAAATTAATTGGAGATAAAGAAGTTAAAGCAGATGATAAAGTTATTAAATCTAATAAAGATATTGTAACTTTTGATTCTGATGAATTGGAAGATAATACAAAGAAAACTTATACAAGGGAATTAAAAACTCCTTTTGAAGTTACTTTGGAAGATGAGGGAGATTATGAAATTCCAACAGATCTTAAAAACTTAGATTTAGAAGGATTAGAAGAAATAAATCTAGATGATGAAACACTTTTTAATTTAACTAATTAATTTATTTAAACATTATGGCACTAAATTTTGGAGCAGATTTTAACAATGCAGGAGAACACACATTAGCTAAAGGAAGTTATTTACAAGGTGATAAAATTCATATTATTAAATTAAAAGAAGCGAAAGCTGATAGACAAAAATTAAAAGATGGAAGGGAAGTAGATACTATCAACGTAGTATTTGAGGATGAAAATGGAGCAACTTTTGAAGATAGAACCTTTGAATTAACACAAGACTCTATTGAAAGAAAAACATTCGAGTGGGGAACTTCTGCGTCTATGTATGATTCCGCAGTATTAAAGTTCCGGTGTTATATTGAACACTTCGCACCTAAATATAATGAAAAACTAATTAAAGGAGAAGTAAAACTTGAAATGAAGAGCTGGAAACAATTCCGGGATTCGATGGTTGCAATTCTCCAAGCTGTTATTAAACAGAAAACTCCTGTATGGTGTAAACTTAAATTAATTAAGAATAGCTCAGGATTTGCTAGTCTTCCTTTCTTTGCAGCAGTAGATAAAGAAGGAAATGCGTATGTAAACAATAACTTTATCGGCAATGTAGAAATTTTGAAACAACAAGATAGGGATATTGCATTTACTGCTTCTGAAATCAAGAAGATTAAAGCTAGAGAAGAAGCTGCTTCTGGAACTACTACTTCCACAGAAGAATTAATTTCTTCTAATCCGGAGGAAATTTCGGATATTAATATGGAAGATTTTGAAAATATGACTCTGTAATGGGAGTTAACCTCAGTAAAGTAGATGTTTCTAGTCCTCCTTTAATAGCTGATTACGATTCCGTGTTCTCTGAGAAGTTAACTCAAGAATTATTACTTAGATATAATTCAGAAGAAACTTATATGGAACATTATTTGGGAATTCCAGTTAAAAAAGGGTTATTTAAGTCCCCACTTAGAAAAGATAATACTCCTACATGTGCATTTTTTAGAGATAGTGCAGGAAGGCTCGTATTTAAAGATTTTAGGGGCGATTTTTATGGAAATTTTATTGAGGTAGTTAAGTATAAATATAATGTTTCTTATTCTAAAGCGTTAGCAATTATTGCTAATGACTTTGGGATAAGAAAAAATATTAACTTTCCAGTTAATAAATCTTGTATAAAAGAATATACTAATTCGAAATTTGAAAAGACAGAAGGATCTATTATTAAAGTTAAAGTTAAGGATTTTACGGAAGAGGAATTAAAATGGTGGGGAAAATTTGGAATAAGTCTGAATACTTTAAAGAAATTCTTTGTATTTTCCTTAGAACTAGTATATTTAAATAATGAAATATTCTCATTTAGCACCTCTAAAAAGTTTCAGTTTGGGTATTACTATCCTACTAAGGACAAAGAGAAGCAATTGTGGAAAATTTACTACCCAATGAATAAAAAGTATCGTTTTATAACTAATTATAAGAAAAGTATAATTCAAGGTATTCATAACATGCCGAAGAATGGAGAATATTTAGTAATAACTAAATCTCTTAAAGATGTTATGTGTTTATATGAACTTGGGATACCTGCAATTGCACCTAATTCAGAGAATCAGTTTGTGAGTGATATTTTATATTCTAAATTAAAAGAAAGATTTAAGAAAATATTCTTATTTTACGATTCTGATTTAGCTGGGATTAGTAATATGAATAAAATTAGAAAGAAATTTTCTGATATACTTCCTATATATATTCCGAGGAGATATAAGGCTAAAGATATATCAGATTTCTATTCTAAATATGGAAGTTTAAAGACTTTCGACTTAATAGAAAATACGAAAAGGTTATATTTAAATGGATAAAGTACAAGAAATAGAGTTAGAAGAATGTATAGCTGATATAGAAGCTGCTTTACATAGTATTTCTAATTTTAAAAATAAATATCACAATGATATTTTTAATATTATAAAGATAATGTATTATCTTGACTTAATAAAACTAGACATTGATTCTTTAAAACATCTCCTAAAAAATTCAGTAGAAGAATAACAAATATTTAATAAATAGTAGAAAGATTTAAAATAATTTATGAAAGATTTAAAAATCATCTGTGATATAGATGGAATAGTTGCAGATTTTATGGGACATTATAAAAAGTGGTTTAATGTAGATACATATCCATCTAGATTACAAGAGTATGCAATATTAAAAAATGTATACAATTTAAGGAATAATAAGAAATTTTGGACAACCGTTCCTAAATTAAGAGATATTAATTTCCCTATAGTTGCTTATTGTACTAAAAGAATTAATTCTAAATCATATACTAAGGAATGGATAATTAAAAATAATCTTCCTGATAAACCTATTTATCAAATGGTATGTTATTCAGGTAATAAATCGAGGTTGATTAAGGGGAAATGTGATGTATTTATTGAAGATTCTATAGCTAATTTTATAGAGTGTAATAAATCCGGAGTATTTACATTATTACTGACTACTCCAGAAAATAAACATTATAATACTCCTCTTAGAATTGATTCTCTTAATTATTGGGATATAATAAATAAATACGAAGAATATAATAAATATTAAATACTATAATTTAATCTTATGGAAGTTATGAAACTTGAACAAGTAGAAGTTGATAAACTGTATAAACAATTAGCTTACTATATTTGTCACTATGGATGGTTATTAATATCTATAAATAAAACTAATCATAAATTTAAGGAGCAGAATTATTTAAATATTGCATATGGATTAAATCAATCCACAATAACATACTATACACATCCTACTAATGTAGTAGATATAATGGATTTATTTGATAGAAATTTATTCAGGAATATTATCTTTGAATATTTAGATGTTTACTTCGGAGAAAATAATAGAAAGTTTAAAGATATAATAATAACTCCAGAAATTCCTCAAGATATTTGTATAATTGCTTTAGATAAAGAATCTAGAGATGAAATAATAAAAGCTCTAGAAGAAATACTTCCAGAGTATTTTGATTATATCGATTTAATTATAGAAAATGAAGATTGACAATTATAAAACCTATTTAGATACTACTATTTTAAAATGTCTTAATGCATGTAGTACTTCTAATGAGATAGAGGTATTTTTAAAACTTATAAACTATCTCTTTAAGAATTATAAAGAAGAATTATTTGTGCCAGAGTATTATATTATAAATGCTATTAAAAATAATTCTACAGACAAAGTTTTAGGATGTCTATATGAATGTATCCTTAATGAAATACTTAAAGATTTATTGGGAAATGAAAATATACTAGATTCTATAAGCTTTCATGTCTTAACTACTGATTTTGGATTTAACCTATCTATAGAATATTTTACAACTGAAAATTTTCAATGTGGAAGAGAATTTATCTTAGATTTGAGAAGAATTATTCCAAACATTATTATATATGAAACTATAAATGGAGTACCGCAAAAAAGAAGAACTGATATCTAAGGAAGTATTATCTAAATTTAAGATAAAAATATTATCAATAAACACTTTAGATATAACAGATGAAGTATACTTTTCTGATAAATATTCTAATTATATATCCAACTCTAAATTAAAACTAATAAATCCAGAGGAAGGAGGATCATTCAAAACTTATTTAGAAGGATTAAAATCTAAATCTACCGGATCTCTAGATTTAGGATCGGCGGTTCATGAGTTGATCTTAGAAAATGAATCGTTTGAATTAAATTCTTACACCAAACCATCAGGTAAAATTGGGAAGGTTATAGAAAGTATATTTAAATATAGAAATAGAGGATATTCTATATTAAATTCAATTCAACGAGCTTCGGAGGAAATTTCTTATTACGTATCTCAATTAACTAATACTAGAATATCTAAAATAATCTTATCTGGACTTAAATATTATCTTTATTTATATAAACATAAGGATATTAAATATAATAAAGAACAAATAATCTTAGATGAGAAATCTAGAGAAACCTGTATAAAGTGCATAGATTCTATTAGAGGGAATATAGATGCAATGAATTTACTTCTTCCAGATGAATTTTCATTAGATCAATATTTAAATAGGAATGAGGATACTATAGTGATGGAAATAGTAGTAACCTTCCCTAATAGTACTTCTGATCCAAATGCAGAAGAAGTAAGTATTTTGTTAAAGTTAAAAGCTAAAATAGATAATTGGAATTTAAATATAGATGGGGGTTTATTAAATCTAAACGATTTAAAAACTACAGGTGAGTAAAATTTTTTTATTGTATTTTATTTGTTTTATTTCATTAAATGTATTTAATTTGTATATTATTAAATAATACAATAAAAATACATTTATGAATAATTTAAATCAAGCTATTAGTGATTATGAACATTTATTTATAGGAATTTGTGAGTTAAGTAAAAAATATAAAATTCCTAATAAAGAAATTAGAAAAGCGTTAGAAGATAAAGGATATTATTTAGGAAAAGGAGTATCTCCAAAAAGTGTTGTGCATATTAAACTTGCAGTAGAGGAATATAAAAATATTCTTAATGCTGGTGAAGAACCTAATATTCATCAACTGGCATTAAAGTATGATATTTCCGATACGTCTATAAAAGACAATTTAATTAGATTAAATCTTCCTGTTGTAAGATACCCTAAAAAAATCCATTTTGATGAACATGTCTTTGATGTTATAGATACTGAAGAAAAAGCATATTGGCTAGGATTTTTAACTGCTGATGGGTATATTTGTAGTAGAGATAATACATTTGGAATTAGTCTAGCTAGTATAGATAAGCATCATGTAGAAAAATATGCCACATTTCTTAAATGTCCTCAACATGTTAAATTTAAGAATAACGAATATGCTGGAATATATAGATGTGATTTAGGAAACGCTCATGTAAAGCAAGTATTACAAAAATATGGATTTACTGCTTCTAAATCTTTTGACTGTACCTTTTTAAAAGACCAGTTTTTTGCAAATTCCGATTTAATAAGACATTATATTAGAGGATATTTTGATGGAGATGGCTGTGTCAGTTATAAAAAAAAGTATAGAAAAACAATTAATGCCACTATTTATATTCCGATAGTTTCTATAGTTGGAACAGAAGCTTTTTTACAAGAATTAAGAAATAAATCAAGTTTAATTTGTCTTTTTCAGTCACAACAAAATTTATGGAATTTATATGGATCTGGAAAAAAGGCAAAAGATTTTCTTTATTACATTTATAATAACGCTACTATTTATCTAGATAGAAAATACAATATTTATAAAAATTATATTGCCCCACACTTAGAGAAATCGAGTGTTCCGCAGTGGCCAATATCGGTGGATACTGAAATGTAAATACCGAGATAAATTCAGAGATCACGAAAGGCTCTGAATCATCGTAACGCGTAGAAGGTGAATAAATATAATCCTTCCAAGAGTGGCTGCCACCTTAAAGGGTGAAAATGTACGCTGAACTATATCGAATAACAAGATATAGAAATAAAGGATAAAAAGCCTTTATGATAACAAAATTGAAACCATGGTATTTATTCCCAGGATCTATAGTAAATGAAACTGGAGAATTTGTTGAGGGTTCCTTTCAACATTACCATTATTATCGTCAATTAGCAATGTATTATTGGATGTTATTATCTTATTTAAATAGAGAAGATTATAAGGTATCTAAATCATATTTAAATATTATATCAGTACAAACTATTCCAAATTATTCTAGTACAGTATTTAAAATTCCAAATAAGTGGCTACTTAAAGGATTAAAGGAATTTAAAACCTTACTATCATACGCTGCTTATGCTGAATATAATAAAGAAAGTATATTATCATGATTCCATACAGAGATGATGTTTTAATATCAGAACAAATAGTACAAGATTTAGTTAATCAATTTAATAATTTAACTCAAGAAGAAAAGGAAAAATTCTTCAAGAAAGTTTTATGTATAGGCTCTTTAGCTGTAGACTCTTTAGATACTGTTACAGCTTTAATATCTATACTTATTGCTATATATAGAAAATATTCCGAGAAACATCCAGATGTTCCTATAGAGAAGTTTACCAAAGCGTTTTTAAAAGATATATCTACCTATGACGATTCATGGATGGAAAATTTCTTACCTCTATGTAAAGCTATCACTGACTGTAAAAAAGTAAACCTATGTGGGCCAAAGAATCTTGAGGAATGTAAGTCTAAGATAACTAGTGTATTAGATAAATTACTTCCATTTTAATATAGGAATATCATCACTTTAGATAAAAACAACACCTCACTAGAAATTATTAATAAATTTTTAGTGATTAATATTTTGATAACATTAAAAATCCCCTTATCTTTGTACTATCAAATTAAGGAAAAATATAACAACTTAAATATTTATTAACCTATAAAATTTTTAGAATTATGGCAAAATTGTTTATGACCAATGTAAAAGGATTTAGTAAAGAAGAAGCAATGTGTGAACTTCCGTTAGAAATTAATCAAAATGCAACTGCAAAATGGCGTGCTGCCGGGGAACCTACTTTTGGTTCAGATGATTTCAGAGCATTTGCTGAGAATTTTATCAGCAACAAACATATGATTACTGGAGCTGGTGCTTATATTCAGAAAACTTCCCCTGTAGCTGATACTCGTACAAAACCTTATAAAATTGTAAACTTCAAGAAAGAAGGTAAGACTAAATGGGAAACTGTATATAATGTTTGTGAAGCAGAATTTAACTTGGATAAAGAAGGTAAATTTAAATCAATCGAATCAATTGGTATGCCTGTAGATCAATCTGCTGTTAATAAGGCTGATGCTGAACGTAAAATGCGTGAATTGATTGCTCAAAATAAACGTAATTATGTAGTAAGAAAGACTAAAGAAGTTGTTGAGGATGAAGCTTCTAAGAACGGAGAAATCTTGTGTGCAGGTGTTTATACTCCGTCAATTACTACTAAACAAGGAGAATTTTATGTATTTGGATTAGTTAAAGAATAATCTTAAATATAATAAAATATTTATACAAATATATAATTAATCAGAAGGGTGTAATATTAATTTATTACACCCTTTATTTTTAAAAACATAACAGTAATAATTTTAACAGTGTCGCTACTTAAAGCCGTGATTAAATATGAAACTAGAATTATCTAAATCGATCTTAGAATCTATCTCAAGTAGAGTAAATAATGATATTTTTACATTTGATGATGTAGAAAGTGAATATAAATTGGATAATATTCAAGAAAAGTTATATAATAGATTATATAAAAACTATCAGGATTTAACTCCACCACAATTTGATTTAGATACGTTTAGATTTACATATAAAATACTTTGTCAAAACTCTGGAGTGAAGAAGACTCCTCAGAAACAATTAAATAAAGTTAAGGATAGAAAAATTGTATATGATGCTACTACTGATGAATCTTTCAAAAGTAGAATTGTCGGTTCATCTGTAAGAGATGAAGAAGGTAAAGTAACACATTATGAATTTAGAATCCTTATTAGAGATAAAGAATCTTTTGAAGGTACTCTCACATTATCTGAAATGCAGGATATCTATGTTGGATATTCTAATAGAGGATATAATTTATCAGCTAGGAAATTATCTGAGAAATTCCCACAATATGATTTGATTCAATTAAAGAAGATTTTAAGAGCATTTCAGATTACTAAAGATTGTTACCCATTTGCTCCGCATATTGCAGAAAGTAAGAGTAAAGAGGAATTAGAAAGGATGTTATTGGATTTAAAATTACATTCTGCTTCTAAGAATGCTGATAGAGATGAGGTACAAGATAAGAATAAATATATCTTAGAATTAACTAAGGAACTTAACAAGTATAGGGATAAAGAAACATTTGTTAAGGATTTACTTAGAATTCCTGTTAAATATAATACTCCTATAACGCCTTTATATTCCGATGCTAATGAATATACTAATACGTTAGTTATATTCTTGTCTGATATGCATATCGGAGCTTATAATCCTAAATATGGATTTATACAATTGGAAGATTATAATAAAGAAGAAATTAGTAGGAGATTAGATAAAGTATATAATTTTATTATTAATAAATTATTTGATAATTTAATTATCTGTAATTTAGGAGATAGTGTAGATTCTTATAAAGGTGAAACTGTTAGAGGTCATGAATTACCTACTACTATTACTCCAAAAGAACAATCTAAGATGTATTTAGATGTTATGTTAGAGTTCTTTAATAAATTACTTGATTATGTAGAAAATTCTCATATTAAATATATTTGTATTGGAGATTCAAACCATGACGGTGACTGGGGATGGCTAAATAACGTTGTTCTTTCTGCTAAACTTAAAGAACTAAATATAGAATCCTATATTTCTGACCTTCCGATCGATAAATTTGATATTGGGAACAATTCTATATTATTCATGCATGGTGATATATTTTTCATATTTTTAATATAATTATTTGGTTTCCATGGAAATAATTTATATATCTGTTAAATAATAATATATTTAATAAATAATAGAATTATAACATGGAAAAATTTTTAAATTTATTTTTGAGGAGTGAATTAAGTTTACTCGATTTTTGTAAGCAATATAATCTATCTAGAGTTGAATTTGAAGGTTATATTAATGACAAAGGGTATTATTGGAAGAATGGAAGGTCTGGCATAAAAGTTAACCTATTTAAACTGGCAATAGATGATTATGTAAATTCTTTAGAGAGTGTAGGAGCTTCTGCTAAAAGATTTGGAATTAATTCTCAATCTCTTAGTAAAGATTTAAAAGAATTAGACCTTTATGATGAATCCAGAAAAGGTAAGTCAATAAAAAATATAATGAACGTATTTTTGATACTATTGACACAGAGGAGAAAGCATATTGGTTAGGATTTATCTTTGCTGATGGATATATATACTCATCCCCAATCGAAGAGAAAAAATCTAGAACAGATTGGAACTTTGAATTATGTGCTTCTGGTACTGATAAAGAACACATGGAAAAATTTGCCAAGTTTATAGGATACACTAAAGAATTAAAGATTACTAAAGCTGATAATAAAGGAAATACTAGATGTAGGGTATGTCTATCTAGTCAACATTTATGGAAAACACTTAATAGTTATGGTTGTACTCCTAGAAAATCTTTAACCTTAAAGTTCCCAAGTCTAAACATATTTAAGGACGAGAGTTTAGTATGGGACTTTATAAGAGGTTATATAGATGGAGATGGGTGTATTTCATATGTAACTAAAGATCATTCTAAAATGCTCCTTTCCTTATTAGGAACAGAAGATTTTTTAAATTCTATACAAGATGTATTTTCTACTAAGTACACTTTGGAATATAATCATAATGATAAGAATTCTAAAACTAGAGTACTAGAAATAGCTTGTAGACCAGGGCTTAACATTTTACATAAATTATATTCACACTCAAAAATATATTTAAAAAGAAAATATGAAAGATATTTAGAATATTGCCGTCTATATGAGGAATCATATAGAGAATTAGAAACCAATAACGGGGAAGGCTGTGATGTCAATCCCGTGATAAGTACAGAAAGTAAAGAGTCTGTGCCATCGTAACGCGTAGAACTTGAACCTCGAAAGAGAATAAAATAGTTCCAAGAGTGGTTTCTACCCCAACACTTTTATAAGTAGTGGGTAAAAAGGTACGCTGGACTATAGCAAAAAGAAGCTATAGAAGTTAGGATAAAAAGCCTAACGATAACAAAATCGAAAGATAGCGATTCCCAGTTTAAAGGAATGCCTCTTACATTAAATGATAGAACAATAAATTGGGTAAATGATTATATTTATGATTCTGGATTAAAATTTAAAGACAATCTCTATGTAGTAAAAGGAGATTTACATCAATACGCTATAACTGAATCGAGAAGGTTTCAGTATATATCATGTCCAAGTTTATATGGATCTTCTAATTATATAGCTGCTAATTTTGGAAAAACTAAATGGGGTGTAGCATTTATGGAGGTATTTGACACTCATATCACAACTGGAGTAATTAAAGAGTAACAAAAAAAAATATATTTATTATTTAATACTTAACTATAATTAAAAATAGAAAAAATGAATGCATTTATATTTTTATCAGAGGATTCTTCTAAAACTCCTATATTATATTTAGATAATCCTCAGGAAGTTCGTGAATTTTGTAAGAAAAATGATATCGATTTAAATAGTTATACTGATGCAAATTGGGATCTTACTTATGCTATTGAGGATTCTGATTATTCTGTATGTATATCTGATATAACCTCTAAGGAATTTAGAAACTTTTTAAAATATTACTGCATGAATCTTTGGGATGTAGTAGATTTTATTACATTATCTAAAAAACTTAATGAATTTGATTTATATATCAGTATTTTATATTATAGTGAGGATTTTATAGAAAATATACTTGAAGAATATCCAAAAGCTCTTAAACGATTTATAGGAGCTCTAGAGCTAAATCATAGTACAGAGAGTATTAAAGCTTTAGTAGACCTAGTTTTTAAAGAGAACATAAATACAGATTGTATAAATTATATAAATGTAGATGATATATTAAATGATTTGGATATAGTAGAAACTGAAAATTTAAGTTATTTATTTAATCCAAATATACAGTAATTAAATAATAATGAAGGGATTTATATACGATAAAAATAAAGGAGTTCAATACCCTTTAGTACAATTTGAGGATGATTTTTATGAATTTTGTAGTAATAAACATATAGATACATCTCTGACTTTGGAAGAGTGTGAAGATACCGAACAAGGAATAATTTATAATATTCCAGATATACAATTTTCTATATGTTTACATGTTATAGAAGAAAATTTAAAAGACTTAATAGTAAACGATTTAACATCATTTGGCGTTAGTATTGACGGATTAAAAAATATCGTCGATTTTTACAATGAAGGTTGGGGAGAGGATATGGCTGCATTTATTCTATATTATATTTTACAATATATATCAAGATTAGATAGGAGCTGCTTAAATTATAGTGTAGATCAATTTGTAGGAAGCATACATAATGAGGATTATTATACACTCATTAAAGAGGACCTTATTATGGCTATTGACCCGCAACTACTAGCTTATATAGATTGTGCAGGGTATATTGAAGAAAACTTTATAACAATAGAATATGTAGATATTATATATGTTTTCAATTTTTGATAATATTAACAAAAGATAGATTTATTTCTAATAACTAAATTAACACATGGAAGTAACATTAGAACAATTACTAAAAGGAAAAGCAACGCAAATAGGAAAGAAAGAATTCTATTCTACTAAAGATTATATAGATCCCTTTCTTCAATCAATGAGTAAATTTACAGATGAATTTATATGTAAAGTAAAAGAGCCAAAACAGATTAGTATTGGTGAAGAGAAAGATGTAATGTATAATAGGGTTTATATTCAAGCAGTTTTACCTAAAAACTATTGGGAGTATGAAGATCATCAGCAAGTAATATCTTTAATTTATGGATTAGATTGTAAAGTCCCAGTAGTAAAAATTTTTAGGGGAGGGATTAATATGGCGTGTTTAAATCTTTGTGTGTTTAATGCTACATATTTAAATACACAAGTATTAGAGCCACAAAAGATGTATGATATTTCTCCTATTAAGAACCTAATGAATTTAACAGATGATTTAGGAGTTAAGATTAAAAAATTAAAGAATACATTTATATCTAGAGATAAAGTAGATATGACTAATACCCTGGGTAAATGGGTAGATTTCTGTATTAAATCTGAATATAAAAGTGATTTTGGGAAAGCTAAATTATCCCCAACTACAGCTATTTCAGCATATAAAAATCTTATTTTAAATCCCGATTCGGAGTATTATGTTCCAGAAGATGAAGAGATTTCCCTATTTACTGCATATAATGCATTTACTGAATTATTAAGAGATGATAAAGATGTTGTTAATCCCTTTGAAAAGAATTTACTTTTAAATAATTTATTTGAAATTTAATATGTATAATGATCAATCTAATGCTTTAGGAGAGTTTATATTCCAATCTAAATACGCTAGATATAATCCAGATTTAAAAAGGAAGGAGACTTTTGAAGAATCTGTTGATAGAATATTTCAGATGCATTTAAAACATCTTGAAGATAAATATCCGGAAGCATTAAATAATGCAGAATTTAATAATGATTTTCTAGAAGCTTTTGATGAGTATAAGAAAGCTACAGTTTACGGTTCCCAAAGAGCGTTACAGTTTGGAGGAGATCCAATTTTGAAGAAAAATGAGAAAATCTTCAATTGTTCATATACTTACATAGATGATCTAGAAAGATTTAAACAGATTGAGTATTTACTGTTATGTGGGTGTGTTGAAGAAAATACCATTGTTCACGAAAAAACAAAAGGACTTATTCCAATTAAAGATATTAGAATAGGAGATTTTGTTAAATCTTTTAATTTAGAAACATTAGAAGATGACTGGGAGGAGGTAGTAGATTATAAAGTTACATATGTAACCTTAGAAGATCAAATAGAGTTTGAATACTCTAATGGAACTAAATTAAAGACTTCCAAAAAACATCCAGTATTAGATATAAAAGATAGTTATTCTTATCATTCTTATAATGATTCTCCTAAATTCTTCGGAAATAAAGTCCCAAATTTAGAAAGTGATTTAACTTTAAATACATCTTATGATCCGGTAGCATGGTTTTTAGGAGCTCATATAGGAGATGGAAATATTAAAAAATCTACCTCTGGAAAATATGAAATTAGAATAGTTGATGATTCCGAAGAAGTCGTATCCAATTATGCACGAATATTATCTGATATTCTAAATACTAATATTAGTTACCAATCTTATCCAAATAATGGAAGATATAAAGTACCTATGTGGAAAGTAGATACTTGTGTTGTTTTAGATACTTTTAAAGAATCTTTTCCGGAGGTATTTATTTCAAACAAAACGTATAATATTACTGTTCCTAAATATGTAAAAGATAATAATGCCTGGGTATCTTTTCTGGCAGGATTATTAGATACGGACGGGGAATATAGAAAAGATCGTGAACATATAGTATTTACTTCAACAAGTTTCAATCTAATTAATGATATTAGTTGTTGGCTGGCTTCTATTGGAGTACGATTTAATATAATACACAGAACAAAAGTCAGAGATAATGAGCATGTTTGTTATGTATTAACTATAAATACTTCCTCAGAATTACTTTCAGCAGTATTAAACCATAGCATAAAATCTAGAGAGTTTAGAAATAAGCCAATTCAAGGATCTACTGTTTATATAAATAATTCTGAAATTGAAGAAATTTTAAAGTATATCGAATCCAACAATATTCCAAAAGACCCTAATAATAAAATTGTTAGATTATATTATAATACTAGAAAATCTAATCAGATTAGATATGATAGTTTAAAGTTCTTAAAGGAAATTGGGTGTATATCTGATAATAAATTTAACGAAATTTATAGTAGAGTATATTGTATAAATATAAAAGAAGATCAAGAAGTTAAATATAATTATATAGATATTACTGTAAAAAACACACATAATTATTATGCTGGAAATTTTGGATTAGTTAATATTCATAACTGTGGTGTAGGTTGTTCCGTTGAATATAAACATGTGAATCTACTCCCAGAAATGCCTGAAATACTTAATAGCTCTATTGAGGAGTATATAATTGAGGACAGTATAGAGGGATGGAGCTGTGCTATTGATCGTCTTATTCAACACTATTTTAATTCAGACATATCTTATCCTAAATTCGATTATTCTAAAATTAGACCTAATGGAAGTTTAATATCTGGGAATTTTCTAGCTCCGGGTCCTGATGGTTTAAGAAATGCTCTGAATAAAATAGATTCTTTACTAGATAATGTTCATAAAACTACTAGAAAACTATCTCCGCTTAATTGTGCGGATATATTATCACACTGTGCTGATAGTGTACTTTCAGGTGGCGTCCGTTAGACATTGGCGGCTTATAATAGTAATATTATAATGATAATTCTGTGAACTCAGGGAATATCTTATATATAAATAAGACAATCCTGATCCAAGCACTTAAATATAGTGAAGGAGCAACGACTATCCCAGACGTGGGAGTAGGGTAATATCATCTACCCGAAGCGCAGAACATCCTATTAAAGGATGATGATATAGTCTAAACTATATAGTAATATATAGAGTCTTTGCGATGTCTACGTGGAGACGATGATGTAATAACTAATAAAGGATTGGTTAAATTAAGAGATGTTAAAACTGGAGATTTAGTATTAACACATGATGGGTCTTTTCAAAAAGTTATTAATAAAGAGAATAACGGAATTAGAAAAGTAGATAGAATAACTACGAATTTAAATATAAATTATTCTACAAATAATCATAGATGGTTAGTATTAAATAATCTCTCTGGAGAATTTAGGGAAGTATATGCATCAGATTTAAAAGAAGGAGATGTTTTGTTATTAAATAATAGAAGTATATCGGGAGAGTATCGGGATTTTCCTAAATATACTGATTTAGAATTACCTAAGTTAGATGAAGATCTAGCTTGGTTTATTGGATATTTCCTAGGAAATGGTAGTGTATCTACTAGAATTAGATCTGATAATGGATTTGAAGATAATAAATTTAGAGTTTGTATTCCGACTAACTACCCTACTATAATTGATAAGGTAAAGAATATCTTCGAAAGAATAGTTGGAACATATAGTATACATAAAAAGAAAAATGCTATAGAACTTACATCGAGTAAAAAGTGTTTTGTTGAATATTTTTTAAATATTAAACAACCTAATACTCCAATCCAAATTCCGGACTTTATAAAACAGAATACTTCATCTATACAATTAGCATTCTTAGCTGGAGTATTAGATTCGGATGGTACTATTAGAAATGATACTAAGGACGGAAAAGGATATGGACAGATTACTTTAAATAGTTCTAAATATTCTATATTTATTACTCAACTTCAAGCTTTGTACAATTTAAATGGAATTATTACTAAAGTCCAAACAAAAGTTAGAGAAGGAAGATCTAATGAATATATTCTCAAAACAGTTTCATTTAGATATAGAAAAGAATGTGTAGAAAAATTAAGTCTGTATTCTGAGAAGCTTAAAGAGGATTATATTTTAGAAGAAATCTCTAAAGAGAAGGATGGAATTTATTTTCCTAAGCATTTAGCAATAAGTGGAGAGGGTAATAAGATTTGGAATAGTAACGATAAGTGTTCTTTAAATAAAGTACTAAATTATTATCCAAACTTAAATTATATTCCCGCTGTAATTACTAATATAGAAAGAAATGTAGAGGAAGTAAAAGTATTTGATATAGAAGTAGAAAAAAATCATAATTTCTATATAAATGGGGTACTAACTCATAATTCTGCTTTAGCTATATTATTCTCTCCTAACGATGAAGAAATGTATAATTCTAAGGTAGGGAATTGGTTCTATGATAATCCTCAACGTGGAAGATATAATGCTTCTGTTGCTTTAGAGAGGAGTGATAATAATAAAGAAGTATTTAATAAAATCTTTGAGTCTACTAAGGAGTATGGAGAACCTGGGTTTTTCTTTAGATCTGATTCTGGTGTAGGTTGTAATCCGTAAAATAATGCGGCTATATATAGCGATATATATAGAAAACTAGGTTAATTCGGGGAATCTCTTATTTATAATAAGACAACCCCGAGCTAAGTGATTGAGTATTCAATCTAAATGTGTAACGACTATCCTGAAAAGGAGTAGAATCAAGTGATTCGAAATGCCTAGCATCTTATATTAAATATATAAGATGGTGATATAGTCTAATCTCTATAGTAATATAGAGGATCTTTAATTGATCAAATGAGAAGTAACGAACTCATTTAAATATAATGGTTTCGAGATAGGTTTTAAGCCTGTACTAGAAACAACCAAACCAGATGGGGTATCTAAAGAAACTGGTATCGAATTTTGTAATTTAGTCTCCATTTCAGGTAAAGAATCAACGACAAAAGAAAAATTCTACCAACAATGTAAAGCAGCAGCTACCATTGGAACAATTCAGGCTACATATAACTCTTTCCCATTCCTAGGAGAGGTAACAGAACAATTAGCTAAAAATGATCCATTAATTGGAGTATCTATTAGCGGAATTATGATAAATCCTGATATACTACTTAATCCTGATATATTACAGGAAGGAGCTAGGATTATTAAGGAACAAAATAGTAAAATAGCTAAGTTATTAGGAATTAATCCTGCTTCGAGAACTACTTGTATAAAACCTGACGGCAACATAAGTACTTTAACAGGAAATACTCCGGGATGTCATGGTCAACATGCGAAAAGATATATCCGGAGAGTTCAGGTTAATAAGGAAGAAGAAGCAGGTAAGGTATATGCTAAATATAACCCTAAAGCAGTAGTGGAATCTGTTTGGTCTAATAATCATACTGATAATTGTATCATGTTCGCAATTGAATCAGATGATAATGTTAAAACTAAACAAGAATTATTAGGAATAAAACAACTAGAAGTAGTTAAATTACTATATAATAATTGGATTATTCCGGGAATGGTAGATCCTACTGATCCTGTATGTAATAATGTATCTAATACTGTTACTGTTCCAAAAGGACAATGGCATCTTATCAAAGAGTGGGTTTGGAGTAATAAAAACTTTATAGCTGGGGTATCTTTTATCCCAGATACCGGGGACATACAATATACACAGCCCCCATACACAGAAGTATTTACTCCAGAGGAGCTGGTAGAAATGTATGGAGATGGAGTTATATTTGCCTCCGGATTAATTGTAGATGCCGAAAAAGTATTCGGAAATTTATGGAAAGCTTGTGATACATTTAACTATAAAGGAGAGAAACTATATTCTACTGTTGAAGATGCTAAGGAATTTATTAAAGAACTTAATGTAACAGAAGATCCCTCTTATTTAAATAAGCCTCATTCTGAATGGGTGAAGGCTAATTCAATTCAATATAATAATTGGGTTAAAGTATTATCTACATTAGGATATACAGAGGAATTTATAGATGAAATCTTAGATTCAGATATAGAAATTCCAATTGCAGAAATTCAAAAGTATTTAGATAAAACAGCATTTAATACTGTAAAAAATCTAAATGCTAAAAGGGATATAATGAGGAGAATGAAAAAGTTTGGAGATGTGTATTTTGGAGAAGATTATGATACAATGATAGCTGCTCTTAAATATGTACAATTATATCACGATTGGTGCGATATAACTATAAACTATACCCCTATAGATTGGACATTAGTTAAATGGAAGAAAGTACTAGTAGATGCGAATACAACTGGAGCGCAAGCTTGCTCTGGAGGACAATGTGATATAACTAAAATATAATAATTATGAAATTTAGAATTACTTATACAGTATCTTGTGATTCTACATTTTATGTAGATATCGATGCAGATAATGAAAAAAAAGCAATAGATAAATTTAATTCTGGATACTGGGATTATGATGAAGAAATACTTATAGACTCTTCTTGTTTAGATCCAGAAATAGAAAATATTCAAGTAGTAGATGAGGAGGATGTTTGATGAAATATACTATTCACAATTTAAACAATGGATTGTACTGGGACGATACTTGTGAGTTATTTAGAACTGGAGGATTAGTTCCATTATATAATACAGAAGATGAAGCTAAAGATGTTATAATTAAAAAAGAATTGAAAGAATGTGAAGTACTTCCTGTTTTACTAATTCCAAATCCTGACGATAATGATTAAATCTTTTTATGCTATATATAATCCTAAATTATCTAATTATTACAATCCTATAACAAAAGAGTTTAGAGTGTATAATACTAATGCTATTTATGATAAAGATACTGCTCTTAAATATATAGATCAAGATGGATTAAAAGGTTGTGAGTTAAAAATTATATATAAATATTTTAAATCATGATATTAAATTTTATATATAATAGTCTGGAATCTGATATTGATCCTTTTGAGATTCTTCCTCCTGATAATGATATAGAGAATTTAAATATAAATTATTATGATATATCATATACTAAAGATAAGAAAAAAGGAAGAGCTATATTAAATAAATATGCTGCTAGAGAACTTCCGGTATTTGAATTAACAGATGACAATGGGAATTATTTATATTTTTCTTATGCAGAAAGTAGATTATATAAATTAACTAAGGAATTTATTATATCTAAAGTAAAAGAATACGAATATAATAAAGAATAAATATATTTTATTTATGTTAGCAGAAGATCTCAAAATTGGAGATATTATACTTGTAGAAGGAGGAAGTAGTAATTATAATATAGAAATTTTGGATATATTATCTCCCAATATTAAATATAGATATACTGATTTACCTAAAACTAATAATTGGGCGGATTATTCTATATTTAATAAAACTTTTAAAATACTTGAATTATTAAAAGAAGGAGATGGAAAAAGAAAAGGAAATAAAACTATAACAGTATCAAAGAAATCTAAGAAAAAATGAAAGTAAAAATATATAATAAATCTAATAACGAACTACCTAAATATAAAACATCTGGAGCAGCTGGAATGGACGCAAGAGCTAGCTTTAGTAATATTGATCCTAAGGATTTAATTAAATATGGATCTGTAGTATATACCTTAGATACTACAACTATGAAGATTAAATCTATATCTATGCAACCTGGGTCTAGAGTATTAGTACCTTTAGATATTTATACTTCTATTCCAGAGGGGTATGAGATTCAAATTAGAATGAGAAGTGGATTAGCTTTAAAGAAAGGATTATTATTAGGTAATGGTGTAGGAACCATCGACGCTGAAAACTAATAAATTTTAACACTTTATCTATTGTTCCAGTCATCTTAATTATCTATATTTGTACATTAATAACTAAATTAATTACTTTATATGGATGAGACTTGTAAACAATGTGGTAAGGTTATAGAAACCTCTACTAAAAAAGTTCCTAAAAATTTTTGTTCATACTCTTGTTATGAACAATGGGCAAAATTTAATTATACTCCTAATTGTGAGTGTGCAGTATGTGGAAGAAAGATGTATATAAAACCTTCTCATATTAAAAAGGTAAAAAATGGAGTAACATGTTCTAAGAAATGTGCATATATTCTAAAATCAGAATATTCCAAAGGAGAGAAAAATCATCAATATGGACTTATTGGAGATAAAAATGCCTCATTTAAGGGAACTACTATTATATCTAATTATGGATATATATTAGAATATTGTCCTGGGCATCCTTATCCCCATGATCGATCAACAAAAGGGACCAGAGTACTGCAACACAGGTTAGTAATAGAACGTAATTATGAAAAGTTTAACCCTGAGTATTTCGAAACTATTAATGGAAGAGTTGTTCTTAGACAATGCTATGATGTACATCATATAAACGAGGACAAACAGGATAATCGTTTGGAAAATTTAGAAATACTTTTGCGGTCAGAACATACTTCACATCATAATCTACAAAAACAAATTATAAGGGACGATTTAGGTAGAATAGTCGGCGTCGTTAAATTGGGCAATAACGGGGAAAGCTGTGATGCTAATCCCGTGATAAATTTAGAGATTACGAAAGGCTCTGAATCATCGTACAGCGTAGAAGGTGAATAAATATAATCCTTCCAAGAGTGCCCAACACGTTATGTGAAAAGGTACGCGGAGCTATAGCAAAAAAGAAGCTATAGAAGTTAGGATAAAAAGCCTAACGATAACAATTATTGGACTATAGAGGAAATTATGGTGTTATCCTAGTAAATCCTAGTTGGAATTCTGCTGTAGATATCGCAGAAGGAGATAGAATTTGTCAATTAATTCTCCAGAAAGTAGAAGTATGCGAATGGGAAGAAGTAAATAGTTTAGAGGATTTAGATATAACAAATAGAGGGATTGGTGGATTTGGATCAACTGGAAAACAATGATGCTTATATTAGAAATATTAGGAACTGAATTTTCTACTCCGAATAAATCAGGATGTAAAATATTATTCGATGAAATAGAGAATATAGATCTTATTAGGAAAGCTTCTAGATGTATATATAGTTATCAACAAGATTTAAATTTTAAAACATTACAGAATATATTCTTCTGTAATCTTAATGTAGATCAAGATTTAATGAATTATATAGAAGTAATGTCAGAAGATTTTGATTATATTTCTAACATAGTAATACATACTGTAAAACATATAAATGAAGAGATTATGTTCTAATGGAGAATGCAAATAACATATTTTCTGAATTTGGAAGTGCTTTAATACAAGAAAAAGAAGATCAAGAGTTGGAATCTGAAATAAAAGGATTCCATACTCTGGATTTTGAATTATCTTGGGAACAATTATCTGCAATTAAGAAAATTATTAAGTTTATAAATAATAAAAACATTAGTAACAAAGACAATACTGATAATAATAAATTATTATTATCTGGAAAAGCTGGAACAGGCAAAACTTCTGTTATATCACAAGTAATAGCATATTTAGATAATCATAGCTATGATTATGTAGTGTGTGCTCCAACACATAAAGCTAGAATTAATTTAGAGAAACTTACTAAGACTGAAACATTAACACTACACCAATTATTATTATTAAAACCCAATCTAGAAATTGAACAATTAAATATTAAAGAATTAGAATTTCAAAGTGGATTAAAACATAATTGGAAAGCTAGAATTCCTAGATTAGTAATAGTAGATGAATGTAGTATGATAACCTCTGATTTATATGAGTTTATAGATAAAGAGTTAGTATCAAAAAGAAATGTAAAAATAGTTTTTCTAGGTGATTCAGCACAACTACGAGGAGTTAAAGATTTGGAAATATCTAAAGTATTCTCTTTAAAGAATAAAATAGAATTAACCAAAATATATCGACAGAAAGACGAAGCTCCGTTATTATATTTATTAGATGAATTAAGAACATCTCCGCATTTTGGTAAGTTTAAAGAATTTAAATCTGACTATGGATCTTTATATAACTGTAGTAATGTAAAAGATTTTATAATCAAAGCTGGAAAGAATTTTAAGAAGGCTATTAGTAAAGAAGATCCGTACTTATGTAGAATTCTTACATATACAAATAAAAGATTAAATGAGTATAACACTGTACTTAATAAACTTTTATTTAATAACAATGAAGAATATAATATCGGAGGATTCCTAACTGGATATGATAACTTTGAGTCCGATGATTATTTTGGAAAAATATATAATTCTCTAGATTATATAATAAAAGATGTAAAACCTTATATTAAACCTCCATCTCAGATATTTCCTCTAGAATTAAAGGGATTTATATTAACTTTAAAAGATTTTATATATGAAGATGATATAGAAGTATTTATTATATCTAAATATATAGATCCTGAAATATTAAATTCTTTTATATCCTTATTTGAAACAACTAGACTAACCGCTCTAAAAGTAGATAAGAAAGTAAATTCTAGATTATATGGAGCATTATGGGGTAAATACTATAAGTTACAACAATACTTTGCATCTCCAATTGATTTATATTATGACGGGAGATTGATAAAATCAGCAACGCTAAAGCCTGGATATGCTATTAGCACGCATAAAAGCCAAGGAAGCTCGATTACTAATGTTTATATAGATATGAAAGATATTTTAAGATGTAAAGATGAAGAGGAATTGAGACAATTACAATATGTAGCACTGTCTAGAACTAAAAATAACATTTATTTATTAAATTAAAATGGATTATAATATAGACTTAAATTTTCCAAAAGATATTCCTGTGGAAATTTATACTTCGGAAGGAGAATTACTTACCACTGTAACTACTCAAACTGAACTTTTATATATCACAAATCAGATTCGATCACAGAAATTAGAAGGATTCTATATTAAGTTCAAAGATTTAGAAATACGTATAACTAAAGATGGGACTTTAGAAAGTACTCCTGAGGAAATGTTCTATAATTATCGTAAAATTATTAATGAGACTATGTATGGAATACCCATTGAAGAATATAATAAAGTAAAGATAGAGATAGATGAAAATGGAGTCTTAACCGAAGTATATTATAAAGGTAATTTCTATGCTAAATATCTTTCTAGAATGAGTAAAGACTCTTTTACAATAAAAACATATCCAGAGTGGATGGATGTGATGACTTCTACAGAAATGGAAGGAACAACTCAAAGAAAGATATTAGAAGAACTTTCTAATGGAACATCTTTTACAACTATATGTAATCTTTTACTATCTAATGAGAACAACGTACAAGAATGAATTAATATCTAGAGATTCTAAAGGAAAAATTAGAGTAGTATATGCTAGTGCTAAATACCTTCCTCTAGTTAATGAATTTAGAATCTTTAAAAAAACTGGATTATTTAAAGGAAAACTTATTGAACAGCCTGAGAAAGTTATTACAGAAGGTAAAGCTAAAAGAACTGTTCATCAACAAGGAGATTTAGAATATAATTCTACTATATCTAAGTATTTAGATAAAGGATATAAAAAAGTAGAAGAATTATTCACAAAGCCTTTAGATAAGTTATCAGAAGAGGAAATAAATGAAAAACTTCCGCTAATAAAAACTAATGCTGATAATGTTCCTATTCCAATGGGATGTAAAAAATATACGGAAGTAGCCACTAAAGCTTTTGATAAAGAATATTTAGCTTCAAGAAAATTAGATGGAGTAAAGTGTATCTTCTATCAAAGAGATGGGAAGATTAGGACAAGTTCTAGGGGTGGTAAAGACTATAATATAGCAGCAGAGCATTTAATTAATGATCCTGCTATGATAGAGATATTTAAAAAGTATCCAGATATAATGTTAGATGGAGAAATTTATAAACATGGATGGTCATTACAAAAAATCTCTGGATTAGCTAGAACTAAGGAAATTACTCCTGAAAAATATCAAGATATTATCCAATTACAGTATTGGATATACGATATCGCTGATGATAAAATGAAGTTTGAGGATAGATGGGAGTTAATGCAGGAATTAGAACCTATTATATCTAAATCATCTCACTTAAAATTAGTAGAACAAACTCCAATTTCTGGATGGTTAGGAATCGATAAATTAAATAAGAAATATGTAGCAGAAGGATTTGAAGGAGTAGTCATTAAACGATTAGACGCATATTATGGATACGGAAAGAAGACTAGCGCGGCTATAAAGATTAAGGACTATAAGGATGAAGAATTTCTTATTGTTGGATGGGTTCCAGGATTAAGACCTGAAGAGGATATGTGTTTTGTAATGGAGACTAAATCTGGAAAGAGATTTAAAGCAAAACCTGTAGGAGATAGGAATACTAAATTAGATTATGTAGAAAATATATCTAATATTATTGGGCATATGGGTACTGTTACATATTTTAGTATGTCAGAAGATGGAATTCCAACTCAACCTGTATTTAAAACTATTAGATATGAAGAAGATATATATAATAATTATGATGAAGAGGATTAAATAATAATTAAATATGAAAATTAATAATAAGAAATCGATCTACGACGATCTTCAAAAGTACGATTGTTTAAAGAGTAAATCTTCTTTTATAGAAATAACCGAATGGACTAATGGAGAAGGATGGGATATAACTATAGATGAAAAAATATTTAGTCTAACTTATGGAGAACTTGAAGCTATAAAATACCTTACTAGAGTATTAGATTATGAATCCGATAAAGTCAAAGATAAAGATTATTAATCAATATAATAATCCTCTTTATTATTGGTGGAAAGTTAGAAAAATATTTAAAAGACCTAAATGTCATCTTATAATTAAGAAAAATTTATGGTTTTTTGGACTTCCTATTAGAAGAGATTATTATAATCCTATTATAAGTATAAGATTCTCAGGGTTAGGATGGAAATGGAAATATGATGAAGTTAGACATGAATGGGATCCTTATATTCAAATATGCTTATTTAGAAAATATCATATTGTATGGATATTTAATTGGGCAAAATATGATGACTCAGATTCTAATACAATAAGTATGGCTACATGGGAAGCTATACTAGATTATTTACATAAGCATAAAACTGTACAGGAATGCGTAGATTTTAATGCTTGGAAGAGTGGTGAAAAGATTCTAACTATAAAAGAAAATATAAAGAAAAAGTATTTAAAAACTTTAAAATAATAAACATAAATTATATTAGAGATAATTTATTTTATCTCTAATATTTAAATTATAACTTATGAAATATAAAAAGAAACCAGTAATTATAGAAGCTATACAACTTTTAAATAATAATTCTTCTATAGAAGAATGTTTAAAGTTTATATATAATGTTTTTATAACTGACGATGATATAGAAACTGTTAAAAATGATAAACATATACGTATTCAAACTTTAGAAGGAGATATGAAAGCTTCTTTTGGAGATTATATTATTAAAGGAGTAAATGGAGAATTTTATCCATGTAAACCGGATATTTTTGAAAAAACATATGAAAGTATTGAATAATATGAGGAAAATATTTATTTTTATAACATTAATATCATTAGTATTTTTATTAACAAAATGTAATGGAGACATATATAAAAAGAATAAAAGTGAGTTAGTTAAAACACTTTCTTCTATGAATTTATATACAGTTCCAGTGAAAGAAAATTTATCTACTATAGTAATATTCGGAAAGGATACTTTAGCGGTAACTAATACTCCTATAAATATATATATTCCAAATGTATTAAATAGATTTGATAGTCTTAAATTAGATACCATTGCTGTAGATACTAATAACTTATTTAGTCAATATGCTCAAACCATATTATTTGAAGATATAGAGAGCAAAGATTATGATTTTAACGATCTTGTGATTTATATTAAAAATAAATGTAAGTATTTAAATAATAAAGATTACTTCTTGCAATCTATAGAAATCCAACCTATTGCTCTAGGAACTACACAGAATATAAAATTAGGATGTGTATTAAGTAACGGTTCTGAGTATATTATATCTAATAATGTTAGAGAAGAGTTATTTAATAATCATAAAGGATATATAAATACAATATCAGGAAAAGGAAATATTAAATTTAAATCCTATTTAGCACTTGATAGTATTAGATTAAATAAAGACTCTAATCCATATATTGCTTGGTTCATTGAAATAAATAAAGCTAGATATTATGCAGTGTGTTCTGAAATAAATTATGAGGAATATAATATGTTTGGAGATAAAGATATTCCATATGGACTAGTTTTTTATAATACTTTCATGTATCCGGAAGAAGGAAATTCTATATTTGAAGTATATAAAGACTTCTATCTCTGGAGAGATGGAAAGAGATCTTCAATAGGAGAATATTCCGAGTCTAAATGCTATAAGTATTAAAAACATCATTTAAATACATGAAAGATTTATATAACACTATAAATAAAGTAATTAATAACAAATCTTTAAATTCTGAGGAAGCAACTAACCTAGTTCATATGTATATTACAGAAGAGTTAGGAAAAGAACCAACTTCCGAAGAACTTACAGAAGTATTAAAACTACTGCAAAGGGGTATATTTGATTTTGAATATATGTTGGATATTATATTAAAGAAACCTCATATATATGGATTATATACTTGTAGTATTTATTCTTCGTTAGATGAAAATGGGAATAGAAAATTTATAAAAAGAACTCTTTATAAAAATTAGAATGGAAACTTATATTGATTTTGATGAACCCTATACATCAGATGTATTTGATGATGTAGATCCTTTATTGGAAGTAGAAGAGCTTCCGAAAGAAATTAGAAATGAATTATTTAAAGAAATCGAAAAAGAATTTGAAGAAGAAGAAGAATCTGATTTATTAAAAGATTAATTATGAGAAATTTTAAAATTACTTTATCGACCGAAGAAATTATTTCAGAAGAAGAATTACTTGATATTATAAATTATTGTTATGATACTAATTATTTAACTTTTTCTGATATCCCCAAAGAATTAATAAAAGAGTATATACTTAACGAAATGGGAAGCATATTTTCTTTCGAAACCTCTAATATAGATATTAAAGAAGTACATTGTGAAGAATAAATATATTGATATTACTAGGGAGGATTGGATCAGTCTAATCTCCCTAGATAAAAATAATCCGATAAATAAAAAATTAGGAGCAAAATTTATTTGTCAAGAAGAAATTAAGAAGACGGAGGAAACTATTTTATATAGAATATGTATAGAAGATATAAAATCAAAACGATTATTTTGTGTTAAATATATTCTATTTAAAGATTCCGAAGGAAAGCCTGATATAGCAGTAAATACTGAATATACTGATAAGTTATATAAAATCTAATAAGATGCTTACATATTATTTAAGAAACTTCTGGCAAGATTGTAGAATAGATTCAATTCAAAGAATTCGAGAAACGATTCCAAATATAAACGATGAAACACTTCTAGAAATTTTAGAAGGTAAGAAGAAAACTGTAACTGAGGATGGTATACATTTTACTATAGAAGATGATCATGAGGAAGATGAAATGTATTTAAGTAGAGATCGTATACAAGAATCTTTTGAATATAAATTTATGGACTTAGCTTCTCAGGTTATGGGATATTCAAAAGGATTGCATCTTGATACAGATGAGGATAGAAGACATTATTACTCTCTTTTAGAAAATACTTTTGAGAAGATTCACAAATTAGAGAATAATTGGAAAGAGTTTTGTGCTTTGATAAAATGTAATATAAATCTAAAAATTGAGGATTATCTTTATGACGAAGATTCTTTGGAAGTAGATGATGTTGATGTATTTAATTATGTCGAACATTTAGATTCTCCTAATAAAGCTTCTTCTTACAAGGACCTTGTTTCTGAATACCTATCCACACTAAACTTTAGTTTTAAATATGCTCTAGATTATTTAATAAGAGAACATAACTATCAAACTATAGAATTATTAAAATTAGATTTATCTAACGGATTAAAATATATCCCAGAGCATAAAAAAGCCCAATCTGAATTAGACACCCTTAGAGGAGATGATATCTTTCCAGAAGATATTCTTGAATGTATATGGAATAGTGGTTGGTTATCTCCAAATGGAGAATTATATGGATGTCCAGATTATGATCATATAAATTTCTCTGATAGATTAGTTAAATATTTAAATTTATCAGGAACAAATTCTGATAGAATATTAGAAACTAATGGATATATTAAATTCTCATGTGGAAGATGGTTATATATGGAGAAAGATTTTACTCCTACTATAGCCCAATTAGAAACAATTTTAAAGTGGAATAAGGAAAAGAATAAAAGTCTTAAAATTTGTATTGGAGATGGATTATCAACGGTTAATGTAGACATTATAGAGTCTAAATTAAATTCTTTAAATAAATAAAATGAAAGTACATAATTTCCAAATAGAGAAAAGAATGGAATTATTTAATCGGTGGGTTAAGAAAAGGGGCGAGAGAGATAACGATTTCATTAAATATTTTTATGATGGAGGTAATGATATATACATAACCCCATATCAATTACAAGATCCGGATTATATCATCCCAGAATGGAATAAGACTATCCCTTCAGGGTTAAGAAAGTTATATAATAAAATAGGAAAATTATGTAAAATCGATGGTGATGTTACTGGATATTTTGCTGGGATAGTATGTGATTATACTGATTTTTATTATAGAATAGTATTAGAAGATGAACCTAGAAGTATTTTACATTCATGTGTTGGAAAAATAGATTTTATTGATTAGTATTAACATTTTAAATATATTTATTATGAATTATTCAGAGGTTATGGAATTACTAACTGATGAGATACTTGAATTGTATGAAAAGAAAAATAGTGATTACGGAAATTCTTTTTATAAGCAATTAGATGAGGATGGATTATTAGTATCTAAGATCAGATTGCAGGATAAATTAAGTAGATTTTCATCTATTATTAAAAAAGATACTATAGAAGTAGAGGATGAGAAGCTTAGAGATACATTAATTGATCTTGCCACATATAGTATAATGACTGTTGCATGGATGGATAATAAGTAAAACATGAAGAAAACAATTAGAGATTTAAATCCAGACGATATTGTATGGGTCATCAGTTTTAATGAGATTACTGAACATAAAGTTAAATATTGCAGACCTTATAATGATCATCATTGTTTAGTAATTAAAGATTTCTCCACTTCTAAAGGATATCCAAATCTGTTAAGTGAACATCCTGTAGATTCTGATAAAAGTATTGAATATATAGATAAATATTATATAGTACTTAATGAAGAAGATATTCATGAATGCCAAATGAAGTGTCTTATAAAGCGAAGAAACAAATTATATGGATTACTAAATGGAGTAAGAAAAGCAGAACGTACTTATATAAAACAAATAGATGAGGTTGAAGATTTAATAAATAAATGCAATGAATAATTTTGAAACTGCTATAGTTAAATATATTTGCCCCATATGTGGCAATGTTGTCGAAGAGAACATTATAATGAACTCCAGATTAACGGAAGAAGATGCTTCTAAGGTACGAGAACTCCATAATAAAATTGTAGGTTATTCTGATCATGCTTGCGAGGAATGTTCTAAATATAAAGATACTGCGGTATATTTTATCGAAATAGATTCGGAAAAGTCTGTTGGTAATGATACGTATAGAACTGGACGAATTACTGGAATTAGAAAAGAATCTGAATTAGTCGCAGCTGTCGAGAAATATATAATTACTTTAGAAGATGGAACTAGGTTTTGTTATATAGATAAAGAGGAAGGAAAGAGAATTGGAATGTGGAATGATTAAATTTTTAATGAATGAGACTAATTAAGCCAAGTGTTGAAATATGGGATCAAGAAGAAGGTTTAAATGGGGTATATAAAAGTATTGAACGTGCGGGACGTATTTGTTATAAAAGTTCTGATAAAATAACAGAGGATTCTGCTGAACCTTTTGTAGATAGAATGATTAAATCACTACATCACTCTATGCTAGAACAGGGTACAGTATATCTTACTATTCCAAGAGAAGATACTAACTATCATATTTATTTAAGTAAGTATAGAGATAATCCATATTCAGAATACAGAGTTGCTCAAACTTTAGAAGGTATGCCAGTTGGAAGTTTATATATTACCACTAATTATAGAGTAATTATAGAACATGACTGGATAGATGATTTAAAATATCTATGTGAACCAACAAAATTTCATGAGAAGAGAATTAGTGTTCATTTTACATTAGACAGGGCTGTATCGATGGAGTTTTTAAGACATAAAAAATTTAGTTTTGCTCAAGAATCTACGAGATATTGTGTAAGCGGAGATACTTTATTAAGATATAAAAATCCTCACAATAAATATACTATTGAAGAACTTTACAGAGATAAAATAGGTCAAAATAAGTTATCTAAATTAAAAATTGAAGTTTTAAATTTAGATACTGGAAAATTAGAATATTCTGAGATTAATAATATATTTTATAATGGAATCAAACCTATCTACAAAATTATTACTAAATTAGGATATTCCTTAAAATGCACTGAAGATCATAAAATATATACACCAAACGGATGGAAAGAGCTTCAAAATATTAGTTCTGGAGATTTTATTTATGTGAACGGGAAGGATTCTGTCTCTAATTTTTTATATAGGGATAAAGATTGGCTATATAATCAATATGTTACTTTAAATAAAACTGTTAAAGATATTTCTATTGAATTTAAATACGGAGAAGATATATTAAGAAAATGGTTATATAAATTTAAAATTTACAAACCTAAAGATGATGAAAAACCATTATATACTAATTATGATTGGTTATATAATGAAAACATTATCTTAAATAAAACCTTTGTTCAAATCTCTAAGGAAACTGGATATAATGTTAGTACTCTTAAAAAATGGGCTTCTAAATTAAATATTCCAAAAAAAGGAACAGGGTACTTTAATATTGGTAAAACTCCTTGGAATAAAGGATTAACTGAGGAAGATGACCATAGAATTAAAAAGCAGGCGAATACTTTAAGAAAATATCATCATAATAATGGGGATTCTAAAACGATTCTTAAAGAGGATACTTCCGAATATCAAAAATATAAAAAAAGTTATTGTGAAATTTGTAATACTACAGAAGATTTAGAGGTGCATCATATTGATCATAATAGAACTAATAATTTTCCTATAAATTTAATAACTGTATGTAGCTCTTGCCATCAAAGTATTCATAGTCAGAATTTAAAAATATTACATGCTGATGAGGTACTTAGTATTGAATATATTGGAGAAGAAGATGTTTATGATCTAGAGATTAATCATTATCATAACTATGTTGCTAATGGAATAATAGTTCATAACTGTAATTTCTCTAAAGATAAATTTAACAATGAGATTACTTATATAATTCCAACCTGGTTAGATATTCCAGAAGGAGAAGCTTATTTCCATGACGGTATAAATTTTAGAGTTGGTGCTAATAAAGAATTTTTTGGAGAGTCTGTAAATAGTAAAGCTTGGAATAGAAATAATAATTGGAAAGAAGTAGATTCATTTTTACATAGTTTAGATGTTTCAGAGAAGATATACTTTGATTTACTAAATTTAGGTTGGACTCCCCAGCAAGCAAGACAAGTACTACCTAACGCTCTTAAAACAGAACTTGTAATGACTGGATTTATTTCTGATTGGAAACATTTTATAGATCTTAGATATAGAGGAACTACTGGAAAACCTCATCCAGATGCTTTTTATTTAGCTGAGAAACTATATAACTTATTTAAAGAAAAAGGTATTGATGTATAATGAAAGAATACATTCGATTTGGAGAAATTCCTGATAATGAACGTTCTGGTATATATAACAATGAAGGAGAGTTAATTGGAAGAGAGCGTGGAGTATCATGTTATGAATGTATATGTTTTAATAATCAATATAGAGTCCTATTACCATATAGACCTACTAGATATACATGTATAACATTACATAATCTATATGAGCAATATTTTGACGGAGATATTAACATGTACATTGTAACAGGAATTGTAGTTGGATACGGAAGTGATAATGAACCATTATTAAGAAATGTAAAAGTAGTAAAGAAACTTAATATAAAATCTTTTAAATCTTAGTTTTTATATATTAAATTAAACATAATATGTCAATAAAAATAAAGTCTAAAGTTTTAAAAGCTTCCGAATATACTCATTCCTTAATATTATTCTCTGATAAATTCTTGGAAAATGAAAATTTTACTTCAAAAATAATATATTATACAGCTAAAGGTATCTTAAATCTCTTTTCAGTATCTAAATTAGGAGATTTTTTATCTGGATATGTTCTTCAAAAAGTATTTAAACATAGAGGAATATTTGAATATTGGGTAAAAAACAAATGCCAAACTAAAATTATATATAATATACCTCGCTACCAATTAGACACCCTTATCGAACGTTGTGATAAAGAAAATATTCCAACCTATCAAGATATCGACTTTAAAACAAAAGAGTGTGTAGGTCTTTATATAGGGCCTTATTGGACAAATAAATTATATTATGTCTTAGATAATAGAATTATCCAAGAAAAATTCGAATCAGATTTGGATATAAAGAATGACGATAAAAATGTATAAAATAGATTTAGAATTTAATATGAATAAAAATAAAAATCCTTTCGTATCATATTCGGAGTTTTTTACTAAATTAGATCCTAATACAGAGAAAGTATCTCCAGAAATATTAGATATGAAATTTAAAGATTTAACAAATGATAGAAACAATATTTCTAACAGCCCTAGCAATAATGATTCTGGGGTATCTACTAACAGCAGCTCCGATAATTTTAATTTTACTAAACCAGTTGATTCTAGCAATTGGGAAACTAATAGAGCCAATGTGGGACAAAATCAAAAGAATGAATTAAAGAAGCAGATTACTTCTTATATAAATTCTTTAGACATAGAAAATGATTATAAGAAATATTTAATTAGATTAGCTGAAAGAGAGAGTAATTTTAATCCAGAAGTAATAAATGCACAAGGATTTAAAGGATTATTTCAATTTGGGGATGATGCTTTAAGAGATATTGGGATGACTACTTCTGATTATATGTCAGACTGGAAGAAGCAGATTGATGCTGTTATTAAATTTACTAATTTAAATAGAGAAAGACTTAGAAATACTCTAAGAGGAACTAATGGAAAAGATATAGATGGGACTAAAATAAATGAATGGGGCTTATTAGGAGCTGCGCATTTAGGTGGTGTTGGAGGAGTAAACAAGTTCCTGTTTAAAGGAGCTAATCCAGTTGATGCGAATAATACTAGTATAAAAGATTATTTAATATACTTTAGTAAGTAATGAAATATAAAGATATTGTATTAATATTTTATTGTTTATTAATTATAATATTAACATTTGGAATTGGAAGAATCTCAGGAAAGATTTCATATCAAAGTGATATATTAAAAGAGAATTTAAATATACAAAACTATCTTCCATCTATAGATATTAGGAGATATTCTCCAGTAAGTGAGACCGAACAATCTTTATTAAATAAAATGAGTAAAGAAGGTTATTGTTTAGTTGATGTAACAACTGAAAATGGAAGAGTATTTTATTATTTTCAAAAGATAGTATATAAGAAAGAATTTAATTTAAAATAAAGAAACCCTAACAGTGCATTATGCATTGTTAGGGTTTTTCTTTTTTTATTTGGCTGGATATTTTTTATTAGATATGTATTTTAAGAATTTAAATTGAAATAATTTTCTAGTATTTAAATATTCTGGATTATTTTCATTATATCTAGCCTCAGTTTCAAAACATATATTCTTATATGCCATATTATATGGAGGTAAAATTATCTCTATAATCCAACATATTACATATATTAACAATGGAAGTAAAGGAGTAGCTAAAATCCACCATAAAGAGAGATTAAATATTAAACAAGATAAAACTGCTATAATAATAGATGTAATCCAAATCTCAGTCTGTTGATATACATGAATCGTTTCATGTCTAAAAAATCTTTCATTAAGTCTTCTAGTATCACCCTTATGTTCGCTTCTTATCCATAAAATAAAAATAGTTACCATAGCAAGAAATCCTTTAACTGGAATTAGTGGATTATATATTACTAATGGTAAAAGTTTATGTTTTTGTTTTGATGTAGTCATATATAATAAGTATTTATTCTTCTGAATTTAATAAATTAAACACGTTCTGAGTTTGTTTTATTACATAAAAATTCTTAGGAATCTCTTTTCCGAAAGAACTTTCTCCTTTAGCTATTCTAATAGTAGAGTCTTTCAGTCTCTCTAAAAAACTAAGAGCTACCGGAGTATCTAAAGAAAGTCCTAGAGGAGCCCAAAATACAAGTTCGTCAGTGGAATTTAATAAAGTTTGTCTTAGAATATTCTTAGTTAAGGGATCAAATTCTTCTCCACTTTCTTCTTTATCTTCTATTATTAATCTAAATAATAATGCAAGTAAAGCAGCCCACATAGAATCTGCTAATAATTGTCTAGCATTTCTAATTCTATAATCTTTATGTTCTAAAATTGCATCAGTATTCTTATTTATATAATACTTAAATAAATATTGCATATAATAGAAAGTACTATTCACCATTCCTTCTATAAATCTTCCAGACCATTCCTTTGCAGGAACATCTGTAACTTCTGTAGTTTCTATTAAATGAGATTCCCCATCCTCATCTACCACAGATTTCAAATAAAGTAAATTTCCTTCTTCATCTGTTTTTTGTTTCCATTCCCCTTTAGGTGTTTTATCAGTTCCTCCTAAGAAGAATCTTTCACGAGTAGATGAGAAATAAGATTTAAATTGGAATAGTATCTTACCTACAAATTTATGTCTAGCAGCAAATGCATTTTCATGATCCATATATCCGAATAATGAATCGGCAGAAGATTTTATATTTCTCTTTTCTGCTATAGTATATGCGGAAGGTAATGCTACTGGATTAGATTCGTTAAATTTTAACTCTTCCCAATCAAGATCATTCTCATGTTCAATATTAAATTGAGTTAGATGTGCGATATAATCTGCTTTTTGTTTATTATATAAAGGATGCGATTTATCTCCAGATGCGAATATAGAATATCTCCCATCTTTAGTCCAATCATATATCAATTCTCCATCTTTAGACATATGGTGAGCTTTCAAACAATCATCATGAATCATTTGAGCTACTATAAATACCATTCTATTTAAAAAATCTGGAGCGGTAGTAGCCCAATAAGCACCTCTTCTTAATAATCCTTTATAACCTTTTCTATCAGAATTTAATTCGTACGCTAAAGAATTAGCATCCATTCTAGTCATCCCATAAAAATGGTTTAAAGCTTCTACTAAAGTCCAATTATCAGAACTTACACCGGTATTTCCCATAACTATACCATAAGCTTTAGCAGCATCGGCAGTAGTAAAACCATTATCTCCTAATAACCGTCCAGCAGCTCTAGTCATTAGAAGATAAAATCCTTGAATTGGCTCTCTAACTAATGAATTAAGATTTAATGCCAACATTGAAACTCGTGCAGCAGTAGTAATAGGTTGAAATACTTTATAGACTTTTTGATTGGATTTTTCTATAGAACTTTCTCCGAATATAACAGTTTTTAAATAAATATCAATTTGCTTATTTAAATTCTCGAAATTAATATTAGTATCATAAGATTGTAAATAGATAGCATGTCTTATATCATTAATAAGGGGAAGAATAGTATCAAAAGAAGATTTCCTTATATAAGCATGAACAAATACATCCTCTAATAACTCTAAGTTAGTCTCCCAATAAGAAGTATCTTGCTCTGAAAGATATTTTTCTCTAGTAGTTGGAGAGACGTTTAGAAAATTATACATTGTTAAATAATCATTCTTCCCAGCTTCGGAATCCTGTTCAATTGTCTCTTCTTGTGCTTTAGTAGCTCTTCTTATATCAACTTGTTCGTTCCATTTATCTTGTATCCACGAAAAGAATCCTTTACTTTTCAATTGTGAAAATGCCGTACCTCTCAACAATGGGATATCAAAATAATGTCCACTTTGAATTAATTCTTGAACTGGAGTAGTTTTTATTGCTTCTTCTTCTGTCAAATTATAATCAACTCCGCGCTTTATTCTATTTACATTCCATAAGAAAGATTTCAACCATTTTCGCTCGGCTTGAGAAAGATCATTTGTCATGTCATAAGGATTCTTTGCTCTAAAATTACGAGCTATTCTTCCAGTAGAATCTCTCTCAAACATATTTTTAAATACGTTAGTTGAATCTTTAAAAGTCCATCGTTCTACTTGAGTAAATCCTTTTGATTTATATAACTCTAACACTCGTTGTAAAGATTTCTCCTTATATTTCTCAAACCATTCACGCATCTTCTGGAATTGTAATTCAGTTAAATCTACTATATCTTTCATTAAAGGAATCATTTCTGGATTTTCTACATAATACCCTCCTAAGGTCATAGTTTCAGATATATTTTTGAGATTGAAACTTATTTGACTTATATCATGATCTGAATCGAAATAGATACGTTTATAATGTAGAATAGTCCTAGATATTTGGGAATATAATAAAGATAATCCAGTTGGGTCAGAATCATAATTATTATCTGCTCTAATAATTAATCTATTTCCAGCTGCTTCTCTAATAATATCTTGTAATTTTCTTAACTGTTCTATTTTATATCTACCGGTTTCATTATCTAATTTATAATTATTATAGAAATCATAAATTAAATCAGAAGCTCCTTTTACTAATTCTGTTCTATCTTGTCCTAGAATAGTTAATAGTCTTAATTTTAAAGCTTCTATCCTATCTGCAATTATTAATTCTGATTTAAAGTAATTTGTAATATCTAGTTCCTTAGATAAGATATTAAAATTATGCGTTAATTTATTTATATCTATAGGATAAGATTGTCCTTCTTTATAATTAATTACTTGAATATTTCCTATTTTAAAGTTACTAAAATAATCATGTAATTCATTTATAACTAACATTGTCTCTAATAACTTAGCGTTTCCTACAGTATTGGATAATAGATTTTTTAATTTCTTATATTTAGCCTCAGATCCTAAATTTCCAAAGATATTATGAGATCCATTATTCCAATTAAGTTTTTTTGTTAAATTTATATCTGTCATAGATATAATATCTACTATATTATTGGCTACATCTCTAAACGCATAAATCCCTATCTCCGCTAATTCTGGAAGGTCTAATACTTCATATCCCGGATTATCTATGTAATTACAAAATACTCTAGTTAGATATGTATTTGCTTTTTGTGGAAGGTATTTAAATTTATTTTTATCTTCTAAAGATTCAGAAGTCTTTTTTAAATAATCAAACTCTTTCCATAAAGTGAAATAGTAAGATTCACTTTTATCCTCCATTTTTTCTTGATACTCTCTAGCTTTTTCTAATAATTCTTCTTTAGTTGGAGCTTCTATTACGGGAATATCTTGTCCCTTTCTTTTAGATACATAATCATTAAAGAACCATACTTTTCTATAATTATCATATTTAGCCACCCTCTCTATAAATTCTTTCGGAGTTTCTTTAGATAATTTCCCAAAAGCGATTTCCGAGTATTTAGCCACATTTTTAGTAGCTTCTGTATTATAACTTACTTCTGATACATTTGCTCTAATATGTTCTTGTACTATCCTAGTTATATATCCATTAGGATAAGATAATCTTTGCATAGATTTTCCTTCGGTAGTTTTGTTTATAGGTTCTTCAACTTTATAAGATGTAAATGTCTCATTATTATAATCTATATCCGATATAATAATAGGAACTATATTTAAAGAAGCTAACTTTACCCCAATTCCATTATTAGCTAATAACGCTCTATATACAGCTAATTGATAATCTATTGTTAATTGTTTAGAAGAATACCATGTTTCATATGGTTTATTTGAGATTTTAAAATCATAAATTTCTACATTTCCTCTTTCATCTATAGCTAATAAATCTAATCGTCCTATGATAGGATCAGATTCATCATCAGAAGTTTGTAGTGTTAATTCCGGGATAAATTTATACTTTTTTCCTTTACTAATTTTAGATTCTAAATTCTTAAATGTAAAATATAAATTTTCGATTGTATCATATGGAAGATCAACAATCTGAGATATTGTATTTAAATCCTGATTTTTGAAATATAACTCAGCTACTTTATGTACTTTATCTCCAATCTTTGCTAGATGTCCCCAATTTTCTATATCAAATTCTATCTGTCTCTTTGCGTCTTCTTCTGATAATCCTTCTTTAGTTAAAAGTTTTAACTGATTCTTTTTATATTCCTCTACTTTAAATTCTGGAATTACACGATCTCCATTAGAATTTAGCCAAGTAGTTATAGCTGTAGTTACTCCTAATCTCTTAGGGGTAACTACTTCATTTTCTTGCGTTGACTGATTAAATTTGGACTCTTGTACAGTAGAATTTAACGCTAAGAGTTTATTATATATAGAATCCTGAATAGTATTACTTTCATCAAATACCGCATCTCCATATTTATTATAATAGAGCATATTTCCATAATTCTTGGCTATGAAAGCATCTAAGTCTTGTTCAGAATTAAAGGAATGCTTAGATCCGTTTATTGTTAAAAAATATTTACATGCCATACTGTTAACATTTTTCTAGTAATTGTGTATTTGGATTTTTAGAATTTAATAAACTACTTTTTATATTAGTAATATTCCTATTCTTAAATGCTTCTGATACATTTTCTGGATTAAATAAAGAGAATCTCTTATTTCCGGCAGAGAGTAATAAACTATTAAATTCTGTTATTATTTTTTCAATTGGCATCTTACTCAATTCTCTACTTAAAGTTTCTGATGTTTTTTCTGGAAGAGTATTTAAATCTAGAGATAACGTAGAATCTAATACTTTTAAATATTCTCCAAAGAAATCTGTAGAAGATAATAAATTATTTATATTAAATTCCTCACTACTAAATACTCCACTTAAACTATCTGCTATAAATTCTACGAAAGCTTCTTCTTTAGCATCATTTAATGTTCTATTAGTAAGTATATTTCTAAATCTCTCATTAAATTCTGGGAGAGTAGCAACTTTATCTAGTAAAGAGGAATATAAAGAATAATTCTTACTTCTTAACGCTCCCATTATTAGATGCATTAATTCATGTAATGGAGAAGAGATATCAGCTCTATTAATATTTACATATATTTTCCCATTCCAAATAAACGCTCCTGCTCTAGAAAACGAATCAGCTAAAGTACTATTTAGATTTTTAGAATCAACCAATTCTTGAATTTTAGCATCATCTATTACGTTAATAATATTATTATATGTTGAATTAATATTTTCTATAACCCTATTTAGAATTTTCTTTTTATCAAATTTATCATAAGTATCAGTAAAGTATTCTACCTTTTTTATTTGAGGAACCTCATCTGTTATAGATAAATTCTCTAATTCTTTTTGTCTAGTTTTATTTATTGGATAATATAATTCTGAAATAAGATATTTTCCGGATTTAATATCATTAAAATTTATATACCAAGAGTTATTATATATCTCTCCATTTAATCCTACTATTTCAGACTCTAAATTGATTCCTTTATCAGTTATAGATTTAATTCTAAGATATTTAGTAAATTTATCATTATACTTAATCTTTACAACATCATTTACTTCTATGATATTAATAACTTGTTCCGGAGAACGTTGATATATTCTAGGATCGTAATAAAATCCAGTCGAATCATTTACCTGAATTCCGGTTCTTATATTCTTTAATCCATAAATTTTAGTATCTTTTACATTATTAGCTTTTATATATTCAGAAGTGAGATCTATCAACTCTCCATTTTTAATCATATCTAATATTGTTGGAGTTAATAGTGTTACTCTACCATGAGGAAGAGTTTTCTTTTTTGAGTCCTGATAGCTTTCTTTAAATTCTCTTTCTGTAATATTCTTAGGAATTACATACACTGCCTCTTGTTCAATTACCCAATCTTGGGATTTGTTCAGGAGGCTTTTCTTTTTCAAGATTTCTTCTAGAGAATAACCATAAGTGCTATGATTTAAATCATATAATCTACTTAAACGTTTTTTATTATATTCAGAAATCTCTTTATGTCCAATTATTCCTAATTCATAATTTGGATTTATAGCAAATCCGATATATTCTAATTGCTGTGGAGATACTATTTTCCTAAAAGATCTTCCTTTTAAATATCCAGATCTATAACTACCTGGAACAATAATAGTTCCTGTTATAGGATCATAATTAGATACTACTCCAATAAATGTTATATCATTTTCTTTAAATCTAATAATATCTCCTCTTTGTAATTTAGCAGCTTCTTGTTCTGCATTAGAAGAGTCTATATTTATAATGTGATATAAATCTTTTAAAGGAATATAGTTAGAATTAGGATCAAATACTATTTTATCATCGACTCTAGTAAAAGCTTTACTAGCATTCTCTTTTTTAGTATTTAAATCTTCTACTAATTCTAAATCGGAAATATTATTATAATGTATAGCTGATAGTGATGGAATATTTATTCTCTGTCCTTTAGAATTTTCTGATAATGGAAATTCTGTTTTTAAATCTACAAATCCTATTTTTGGAGCAGAGTCATTTGTTGTTCTATTTAAAAAGTATATTCTATCCCCACTTATCCCAACTACTATATGTTTACTAATAACAGGTGATCCATCAGTTCTTTTTAAATCCCATTCAATAGAAATAGAGTCACCAATACGTAAAGATCTAACTTTATCTCTTCTATATTTAATAACAGATTCCCTATCTAAATTATCAGAGAAATCTCCTTCTAATTTCCGATAAGGTTGTTGGTCAGATTTTAGAATATTTAAATTGAACCAGATAGATTGATATTTACTTTTATCTTTAGTATTTAAAGAATAAGTATCATAATCATTAATGAACTGATTATATATATTATCTAAATCCGGATGATTTTCTTTAGTAAATATCACTGTCTCTATATTCCGAAAGGGAATTTTTTTAGTAAAGTATTTACCATCTTTATTCTTTAAAGCTACTTCTACTATTGTACCTATAGTTCTAATTACAGGAGCATAATATGTAAAAGAATCCCATTCACTATTCTCATCCTCTTTATTCCAAGATCTTAATTTAATTATATCATTTTGACGTAATTCTTGGGTTATAGTAGCATTAGTTCCGTTAGAAACATCTAATTTAAATCCTGATTTTCCTACTGTGTAATACTTGAATGAGAGTCCTTTTCTGTCGAATCCTATAGATTTAATCAGTGGTTGATTATTATAATCTTCTGATTCAATATTTCTTTCATAAGTATCTCTTACATTCTTTATTAAATCTTCCGGAAGATTTGGATCTTTCAATGCTCCATATAACTTTCTAAATACAATTTGTTTGTTTTTTTCTAGAGATAATTTAATTAAATCAGTATAAGATATAGTAAAATGTCCTACATTAGATCCGTATTTATTAACTAATGTAATAAATGTTTCTCCATTTCTATTCTTCCAAACAGATTGAATTGGATGATATTTAGCATAAGAAAAATAATCATCATCAAATTTACCGTATATTATATTCCTATCTCTACTAAAATTTGGGATTAGTAATAAATCTCCTGGGATTAAAGAATATAATTGAGCTTCTGTGGTTAATTTAACAGGTTCTGAGTAATTTAAATTATATAAATCCTTCTTAGGATTACCTTCCGAATCTAATACAGTTGATTCATAATTCTTCCAGATTATCTCTGATATTTGTTGATAAGATACATTTTTAGATTTCGGGATTTCGAGTTCTATATAATAAGAATCATTTTTACCAACAAAAGGAGGTTCTTCATATTCTTCTTTCGTATTAGATATGATTTCTAAGTTCTGATTTAATTCTAGGATAAAAGGATTAATATCCATAGAGAATAATCTCCCAATAAATTCATTAAATAAATCGGAATTATTTATATTTAAAACATCTCTATATTTAGGTTCTGATACTAAATATGCAATAAATTCATTTAAATCATAACTAGATCCTTTAGATACTTTATTAACAAATTCTTTTATATAAGGATCTTTATCCTGATTCTGTTTGGCAGTAGTATATATATTATAAGCTATTTCATTTATTCTCTCAAAATTAGGATCATATTTATTTATTTTAGAATAATATAAATGAAGTAGTTCGTGATATAAATCTCTAAGAGTAGCTTCATTAAATGTTCCATTAGTTTTTAAGATAATAAATTCATTATTTAATAAAGTCCCTCTAACATCTACATTTCCATCGATATTTAATGATTCTATATCTTCATCTAATAATAATATATTTGGTTGAGATGGATTAATAGCATTCATATCTATTAACTTATTAATTAATAGAAGAAAATCTTCCTGTAAAGATTTATTAGGTACATAAGAAACTAAAGACCTAATATCATTTATAGTAGCGTTTCCGATTAAAGGTTCTCCATTAGAATATACTACTTTAGTAGATAAAAGATTTAAATCTGAAAGAGTACTTAATAATGTATTTAAAGAATCTATATCTAATCCAGAAATAGCCTCACTTAAACTAACTGCATTAACTTCGTCATATGAATTTAAGTTGGTAGGAATAATCCCACCAACTTTTTCTTCTCCATCTACAATATATTGTATTTCTATGTTACATCCCATATTTAACAATTTATAATAAGTTTTATTTTATTAAGTCTCATTAGATCATTTAGAAGTTCAACTGTCTTAATAGCTTTTTCAGATTTATTAATAGTTTCTTTTAATTTATAATTGTAATTACTTCTTATTAGATAATATCTCTCATCTCCTAAAAGTTCTACATCCTTATAGCTCTTATTCTTATTATCATTTCCTAATCTTTCTTGTAATTGATATTTACCTAAGTTCTCATTATATACTTTTACATATTTATTATTTGAAACAAGAGCTTCGAAACTATCTTTAATTGGAGCCATTCTAAGAAGAACATCATCTATATTAACATCATCCATTGTTACTTTATCACTTTTTGAATCATAAATTACTCCCGGAGTTATAGTATTTAAATCTAGTCCTCCAATGTATTTAAAGTAATCTACAATTAAACTTCCCGGATTAAATACTGATCCTTGTAATACTTTTAATATACTATTCTGTCCTTTTCTTCCTTTATGAGTAATTAGATTATATATGAAAAATAAATCTGATAACTTAATCCCTCTAAATTCAACATTTTCAATTTCCCCGAATGCTGAAACTTGCTTATCGAATTCGGGGTTATTTATAGTAGTAACCATGTTTATAGAAGGCCTATAATATGTATAATTAGACCCATCTAACTTAGAAGTATTATCAGTTATAATTAATCCATTTAAAAATGCATTATTAACTAACTGAGATCCGAAGGTCATTACTCCTTTAGAATTAATTGTATATCCACTCTTTAACATCGGAATTACATATGATTCCATGTACAATTTAAAAGAAGCCAAACCATCATCATTAGATAAGGAATAAGATGTTTGTTCTGTAGCTGTAAGCATCTCCCCATTTAGGAAATAATTTTGGCCTTTAGGAACTGAGATAGATAAGTTTTTATTTCTTAAATACTTTCTAATTATTAATTCATCTATATAATCTCTAACAATATTTAATTGAGATTCAGATAATTTATTAGGCATAGTAATCTTACCAATTCTTCTTCTCATTATTATATTTTCCAAAGTATCTATAATAGAGTTTGATAATGCATATTTAACACTTCCAGATTTAGAATTTTGTTCATTTATATAATAAGCATTAATAAACGCTTTATAATGTGGAAGAGAATTTATTAAATCAAATACATTTATTACAGACTTTATTAAATTATAAAATTTAATAACAGATTCAGCATAATCAGGTTGTTCTAAGAATTTAGCTATATCAAATTTCATATTAGAAAACGTCTTGCTTGGAGATGTTTTATCTAAAACATTTGTAACTATAGCTAACAATTCCTGATCTGTATATATACTTTCAATATTAGGATTATATGTCTTTAACGCATTAATAAAATTCTCACTTGTATCTCCGGTTATCTGGAGTTTATCTAATCCATTCTGGATCAAAGTATTAAAGGATTTACTAAAATTATATCTATCATATTGTTTAGTTTTTATTCCTCCATTAATTCCTAAAATTTGGCCTAATGTGGCTATCTCTTTTGCTCCAATATAAGCCTTTACAAAGGTAGTAAAATTTGTTTTAGATTTTACTGATGAATTAAAGAAATCTTTTAAATCTTTAAATTTCCTTACTTGTTTGAAATATCTAATTAATCCCTGTACTACTTCCTCAGAAGATTTAATCAATGCTAACTCATCCCATTCTGACATAGAGTCTAAGAATGTTGAAGCATATTCATCATCAAGAAATCTTTCGTTAACAAAATTATATTTAGTAGTTTCAAGATCATTTATAATTTCGTTTATATCATTTGATGTTAGTTCATTAAGTTTAAATGCGGAGATTATCTTAGAATTATATAATGTATTTAAATATAATGAAACAGATTTTACATATCCTTTCCCAATAAAATTTGTAAGTGACGGTCCTTTTTCTATATTTCTTAATGTTGAATCTATAGTAGCGTATTGATCATACATTCTATTAACTGTAGCTGCTTGAACTATAGCATTAACCTCTGGACTAGTCATGAGATCTGAGATATTATCAAATGATAAGCCTTGGATTAATAAGTACACATATACCCCAGCTAGGTCTGGACCAGCGTTAATCTTTGATAGGATTAATTCTTTAGCATTATCAGTGGAAGCCGAGATGAGGGCACTTATTACAAGACTTACGTCGTCCTGAAATCTATTTTGTGTAAGATCTATTGCATCTTTCACACTAATACTTTTATCTCTAGCTTCATTTAAAAGATCATATACAAACTCAATATCATCAAGATTAATGTTAGCCAAACTATTTGTGAATAATTTAACGAGTTCCTCATCACTCTTCCCTTCGTTTCCAGGAATATTTTTATAAATCTCAAAAACATTATTGAAATATAAATTAGATTTTAATAAATCTTCTACAGTTAATCCTTTATCGGCTAATTTTCTTATCTCCTGATTAAAGTACTGAGTTGCAGCTAAAAATACTTTTTGTCCTACAGCACTTATACCAATAACCTCTTTTCCAGCCATATTTTCGAAGAATAAGTTCCATTTAACAGACGGACAAAAATCAGTAACTGTTTTTGCATAAGCTCCAGCTTCTGATTTAGCAGCAGCAGCTTGTGGATCTCCCATACTAATAGGTGATTCAGCAGCTACAAGATTTTTAAAGTTATCAGAGATTTGATAGATTTTATTATATACAAAATTCTTTGTAGCGGATAAAAGTTTATTTGGATTTATTTCTTTTAGATGTCTGGAGATATCAGTATCTAAATCCTTTATCATATTAGATATAAATATTCTAGCACTTTCTATATCTTCACTCCTTGATTTATCATCAGGATTTTCTTTTATATAATTTAAATCATTAACTAAATCAGGATTATAATATAATTGTATATTAGTTTGTTTAAATCTATCTACCTTATTTAAAACATCTACAGCTAATTTTAATCTAGTATTATCCCCATCATATTCTCCGTTTAAGATAGATAGGATTTCAGGAGTTATATCTATATAAGGTATTTCCGGATTTATTTCAGAAGTTATTGTATATTTTAAATCTGAATTTGGAAATGGTAATTGTTTTGAGAGTTCAAATGATTCATTATCTCTATAATTAAATAATGATGACCATGCTTCATAAATTCCATTTTTATTTATTAAAGGCATTGTCATGTAGACTTTATCAATATCCGTTTGACCTTTATATTTTCATATAAAGACTGACTATATCATCATTACTAAATATCTTTAGTAATGTCTTGTGCTTCGGAAACAACTTTTTGTTGTGCAATAAATTCTTCTTTAGTAAAATTATCTCTAATCTTATATAATAAAGATGGAACTTGTTCAATATATGGCTTAATTATGTTAATAAATTTTTTACAATCTTTTTCTGAACTTGAAGCTATAGAAAATGTTTCTTTTCCTTCTTTAAAAGGTCTAAACTTAATATCCCATACTTCTAAGAAATATTTAATAATAATATTAACAGTTTTTTATCAACACAAGTTGCTATTTTAATAGTATGTTGAATAGAACTTCGTTGTTTAGATGTATTTACATTTATACATCCATCGTCCATATACCAAATAGCTAATCCTAAAGGATTTAACCAATTTAATAATTTTCTAGTAATTGTTTTCTTAGGGGTATATATACTTCTTCTTAAAGCTTTTATTGTTGGAATTAAAGACATTTGAGAATATAAAACATTTTTACCGATATTATATCCACATTTAGAAATATATTCTTTTATTCCATTATTTTTAATTTTAAATATATCTAAAAGTTTAACTTTCCATTCTAAATACTCTCTCTGAGATTCTGAATGTGATAATTTAAAAACATAATTACTAGATATTGTTCCGTCTCCTATTAAAAGTCCAATTAAAAGACTTTTTTGTTCTTTACTAAGTTTTCTTACAATTTTTCTTGCCATATTATCTAATATTTATTATTAAACATTAGATAAAAGTTCCTACTCCTGTAAAAGGATAGTCGATGAACTTTCATCCTTATAAATACAAAGATATAAAAATTTTATCAATCGACAAGTCTATATATCAAAATATTTATCTAGGATGCTTAGCTGCGGATTGTCCCTATTTTATCCTTTTTTACTATACCTTTCGTCTTTCTCGAAAGCCATTAGATATATTGCTACTCTAATTTAGTAGGATAAACCTTAATTTATTATAAAAATTTATTTATATATACATCAGATACCTTTTTTGTATAAGGTATTCTTATCAATTTTATATTATGATTTTTACACCAATTGTCTTTAATCTTATCACATTCTTTTTGATATTCCGAATAATTTGGATTGTTTATATCATAATGTTGAGATCCATCAGCTTCGATTAATATATTTTCATCTTTTAAATAAATATCAAATCTTAGCTTATAGCCTTTTGGTGATACACAGTCTTCAAATGTTTTTTCTTCTTCAACGTGAATATAGTTGTTATAAAAATATGTTTTAATTTTATCTTCAAACACACTTTTAGGTTTTTTCATTCCACATTCTTTATTTATAGTTATTATAGAAACATTAAATTTTGACAAAGTTTTACTAGAAATTTTAGCTAATTTACAAAGTTCCTCCTTTGTTAAATATCTACCTTCTTTAATAACTATACTTTTTAAAACATTTTCTACTTGAGTTTTATTAAACCATTTTTGTTCTATACATCCTTTATAATTTGATTTAGATTTACAGGATTTTGAACAAAATCTTAAAATTTGATTATTTTTAATTCTATAGTGAGGAGTAAATTCCTTACCACAATGTTCACATATAAATATTTTTTTCATAATTAATTCTCCTTATAATTTAATATAATTGGGAGCGGAATTTTCCCGTCAATTCACAAGATTTATTATAGTGATTACAATTTTATACTGTCGTCTAACTCAAACTTAAAAATTTAGACCAATAATCACTCCCCTCTAACCAAATCTGATACAAACTAACATAAGCTTCATTACTTTCTGCATCAGAGAATCCTACTACATCCATTGTCATAATAGACTGAAATGCTTGTGCAGGAATACGATTCGCTGTTATTTTTAAACTCTCAATAAATGATCTATATATCTTCTTAGAATCTCTTTTGATTCTTTTATTTATGTAATTATTATATTTATCATTTAACTCTTCTATACTACTATTATCTATATCTAATTCTTCTCCCAATCTCTGATTAGTCATATTTATATAATCTCTTAACTCTTTAATATTATCAGAATTAAAATTATACCATATTCCTATATACTCATCAGAAGAATTAAATACATTAACTAAATTCCCTAAATTAGAAGGATCTACAACAATCACTTCTTGAACTATTCCATTACTAGTATCTTGATAGAAATGAAGTCCAGATGTTTTATATACAGCTTCTCCATTCTCATTTAACCTCCATTCCTCTCCATCTATAACTTCTGTTAATATTTCCATTGGAGTTAATGAAGAGATATAATTTTCAGAACTAGGTTTATTTATAATAATTCTAGTATTATCTAAACTATTCTTTAGAAATTCTATATCATTAGGAAGAGGATCTGATTTAGCTTTATTATATGTTCTTAATAGTTTCTGTCTAAAATACTCTCCATCACTATTAATAATATTCGTAATATTATCTCCAGTCCGTAATCCAAATATAGATTGATATACTTTAGATATTACAGCCTGTGCTCTTTTTATATTTAAATCATGTATTCTTACTCCTTGAAGTCCTTCACCAAATTCTATTATATCATTATTATCTATAATTGTTTGATATTCAGGCATTCTAGGATCTAATAACATAATATTCTCATCCAACAATCCAATGTATCTATTAACAAAGTGTTGAAGTGCTAAAATTTCCTCTTTAGATGCTTTAGACTCTCTTAATCTAAACATATCTTCGATTATCGGATGGTCATAAATATTATATTTCTTATTTATCCCATCAATACTCCAAGTAGCTCTAAAAGGTTGAAGTTCTTTTCTGATTCCTTTTAAATTAGTTACTGTAGTATTTAAATTCCTATAATGTTTAAATTTATCATAAGTATTTATATCCACCTGTTCTCCGGTAGTAGGATCTAATATAATATCGCCAAACTCTATTAAATCCGTAGATATTTCTTGTGTTAAATTTCCTGTTTCTAAATATCTATCTAAACTAGATCTAAGAATATTTCCATTTTCATCAATGAGAGAATAATAACCAGCTTCATTAGCTATATGTATTAAATCTTCCTGAGAATAATATCCTCTTAAAACATTTCCATTAGAATCGAATAAATTCTCAGATCCATCAAAATAATAATGTTTTATAGATCCATAAGAGGGAATCATTACAGCTCCCATACCAGAGAAAGTTCTTTTAATACTATCAGAGTTCATTTTAGATGCTAACATAGTTATAAAAGAACTATTTATACTTCCGGAACTAAACGGAATTTTAAATCTTAAATCTCTAGCATTAAATAATTCATTATTTAAATTCTCCTCAAACTCTCTTGCAGCTTCTTCCAAATAACCAGTAATTACTCCATCTCCAGAGCTTCCTTCGAAGGCTTTAATAGTTGCTTTAGCTAAAAGTTTATATAATAATGTTTTATTAGCTTCTCCTAATTCTGTAAGAGTTTCTAAGTTATTAGCTTGATTATGTGCTTCAAAATACTTCTTTAAAGTAGTATTTACTACAGAACCTAAAGCTCTATAAGCCGCATCAGCTAAATCTGATGTATATCCATTAGCTGCTAAAGTACTAATAATCTGAGTAGATTCAGTAACAGTAGATAAATCAGCATGGTGATCTGCATCCATTTGAATACCCATGAATTGTGTACCAACTCTACCATAGGATAAAGGAGTATCATCGTATCTAGCATTGGCTGGATTTGTATTAAACGCTCCAACTTTTATTGATGTTCCATTTGCTAGGTAATGTATATCAGAGTATTTAAGAGGTTGATATATATAATTCTGATCTAGTATTACTCTTAATTTTCTTTGTTCGTCTAATATATAACTAGAATCTTCTGGAATATTGTTAAATGTAAATGGAAGATCTTGTTTAGATATAATTGTATTTAATAAATCTAAATCACCATTAACCATATTTAATAGATTCCTCTTAGTTATATAATATCCGGTTTTATTCATAAACTGTACTGTAGCATTTACAGAAGCCTCTCCTTTATCTCCGGAATTACTTAAATAAGGATCTAAAGGATTGGAATTATTCAATGAATAGGAATACTCTCCACCTAAAGCTTTCCATAATTTATAATTACTATCTATTACTACAGTTCTTGTTACATTTCTACTATTCTGAGTATCTCCCCCGTTATTATTAACTCTTCGTTCTATAATATTATAAGTATTATTTCCTAGAGATTCTAAATCAATTATTCTATAATATTCTCCATCATTCGTATTATAATAATATAAATCCTCGGATATAATATCTCTAAGATGACGCTCATTACCGTTAAAATCTTGCATTAAATTAATAATAGGAACATCCCATTTTCTATCAGTCATTTTTTGCAACAATTTAACTTTCTCCGGAGATTTTCTCATTCGATAATTAGTTATAGAGAATATAGCACATTTCATTAATAACCCATTACCAAATTCAGGATCTACATTATATCCAAAATTCTTTCTATTATATCCAGCACTAGAGCTAAACATTGAATTGTTCTCTAACACATTCTGAAATGGATTACATTCCATAGAGCCATCTAATACCTTTACATTATCAGTCTCTCCAGAAGGATTAAATACAGGAGCTTCTATATCTTTGATAATTGCTACATTTATAGTTGGAGTTGTTCCTTCTAATGCTTTTTGATAATAATTGTGTATAGTAGCTTGCATAGCAACCATACGTTTATATTGAGCTAATAATCTATTAGCATGATCCCGGATAAAATATTCCGGATTTATAGATCCATCGGAATTTAAATAATACACACCTCTTAATTTAGATGGATGTGCATAAGGTTCTCCAACACTTACTTGAAGGAATTGGTTAGATAAGAACCCATCTAAAAAGAAATATTTTTCTAATATAGGATTCAATTTTCCATCTTTTTCTAATATCATCATTCCATCCCTACCAATCCAATTTTTTAGGGAAGGAATATCTTTTAAGAATTTAAATACTTTAGTATCTACTTCAATACCTTTAGATTTTAAATCTTTTTTAAATATTTCTCTTGATCTGTTTATAAAATCCTTGTAATAAGAATCATCTGTAGTAGATACTTGATAGATATTAGCCATATTTTCTATAAATGGATTTAATCTAAATACGCTATTACCTTTAGACATTTCCACTTTAGAGTAATGAACCTCTTCTATAAATTTAAAATTAGGATCTTCTAAACTTAATTCTCTGGCTATTTGAGAGACTTCCTTCCATCTAGTAGATAAGAGATTATTTATTGCAATAATATTATTATTTATAATCTCAGCTTTTTCTTTCTTATTTTTAATTTTAGGTATGGAATCTAATAAAGAAACACCTAGTCTTTCACCTATTTTATAATAAGATTTAAATAAATTTGATAATAGATTAGTATAATAAATCTGCTGACTATTAAAATTCTCTACTTCTATCTGAGTAGCAGATGCAGATTTAATATTCTTCCCATCAAATTTAATATCCTTAGATATTTTAATAAGAGATTGATTAGATTTATCTGCGTATACAGTTGGAAGAAATTCTATATAATCAATTTGATCATCCATTAGATTTTTGAAATAATCTAATATTATAGATGATACTCCGTACTCAGAAACATTGAATTTATTCTTTTGTACTGTTGTTCCATTTGGAGATATAAATTCTGTTTTTAATCCAATCCCTTTTAAATATTCTGGATTATTATAGAATATATTAGATTCGAATATATTAGATATATTAGAATGTTTTCTAATATTATTCTGATAGTCTTTAGTAGTATATATAAACTCGTGTATGTTTTTAACTAAATTCATCAATCCTATAGATGGTACATTATCTCCGTCAGAGTTTTTATATGTACTTGGACTAGCTTCTCTATTTAATAAATTTATAGAACTAACTGTGGCTTTAAATACACTTAATCTATCTCCTTTAGAATTTAAATTAACCTTTAATCTTGGTCTAGTTTTACTTGATGTAAAGAATTTATTAAAAGTAATATCCTTCATTGTTTTAAATTCTGGAAAGGATTTTTTTACTTTAGATTTAAATTCTCCTGGAGTAAGATTAACTTTATTAGAATCATATTCTTTATATATAGAATCTAGAGTATCAATTGTTTTAAGTGTTCTATATAATAATCCCAAAAGATCTCCTTTTAGATTAGATTCGGATTCCGTTCTATATTGTGATTTTAATATAGAATATAATTGCCCAGAACTATTTATAAATGGAAGATCTGTGGATAACTGTAATAACTCTAACAACCTAAACCCATTCATAATAGATTCTGATAAAGTTTTGCCATTTATAATCGCACTAACTTGTTCTGGATTTGGGATTGTAATACTATCTAATAATTCTTTATTTAAATCTTTTCCAGTTATAGCATCTTCGTTAGCAATATTTAAATGATCATTAATAAATAATGTTCTAGATCCGATGGTAATAGAAATAGAATCATCTAAGACCTTAACTCTAAATTTATTTCGTAATACATTTAAAATAGTATTATCATAATCACCATTTCTAGCTATAGAATCAACGTATTCAGTTAAATTTCTTTCTTGTCTAAATAAAGAGGATTCATAAGTTAGATTTGAGAATGTATTTACTTCATACTCCCCACTCTCTGAATTATATTCATATGATATATATTCTGATCCATCCTGTTTATTCATATAAGCTAAGACATCCAAGAAATAGTTAAAACTTAAATCTCCTTGGTTATCTTTAATTATATTATATAAAGATTTAGCTTCTGGAGTAGAGTCAAAGATGTATTTATATATAGACAATAATGCCTTTTTAGTATCTAAATTAAAGTCTAAATTCTTCTTAAATTTATTTATTTTTGATGGATCAGTTTTTCCATCTGTAACAAATAAGGAATTAAAAAATTCTATATAAGCTACTGTAGGATTTAATTTACCTAATTTTAATGAATTATATTTATTAGAAGATTTAATAACAGGATCTCCGATTCTAGATATGGCATTATTAAATTCATTGACTATCATATAAGATATTCCATCCCATTTCCCATCAGAATCTAATAAAGGAATATTTTGTATAATGGCTTTAGTTAAACTAGTAGTTTCTCTATTTATATCGGAATCTTCATTAACTCTAAAATGTTGTCTTAATGCATTTTTAGTAAACGGAAGATATTTAATTTCATTTCTATTAGTAGATTTAATTCCTAATTTAAATGGATCTATTGAAATTAATCCGTCTGTTAATAATACTATTAAATTATCAAAATTCTCTAAAGTTACTAAAGCGTTATATGCATTTAGATAATCTTGATTAGATTTAGATAAAGGAGTGTATAGAATATTATTGATTGAATTTAATTTTGATGTAGGATTATGTTGATCATAATATTCATTTAATCTAGATATAATAGTAGTAAACTCTGTAATATTAAAAGATCCATCCTGATTATATAAAGGAATGATATCTTTTTCTCCTAAAAATTTTGTTATATGATTAAATAATATTTGTTTATATTCTGCAATATTATTATTTAATTCTGAATAAGTTTGAACAATTTTTCCAGAATTTAGATTTAGAAAGGAATTTTTAAATATCTCTCTTTTAAATGTAGAAACAAATCTATTATATAAACTATTATTATTTTGAAATTTAGTAATTAAATCTCTATTAGTCTTTATTTCTTCGTTATAGGTAACGTTTTTTCTACTTCTATTTAATTGTTCTACATATTCCTTCGTAGCTAAATCTCTATCCTCCTCCGTCACAGATTCATCTTCTTCTATAGTCTTTACTTCATTCTCTAATGTAGTTACTAGAGGATCTGGATTTTTATATTCTTCCGGAGGTAAAGTTTTTTCTATATTCTTAGTTAAAATTTTATCTAAGGAATTATTAAGTATTGTATTTAATTCCGTATTATAGGAAAATAATCTTATATATTCCTTTATTGCATCTACTAAATTTTCATCAGAATCAATGATAAAATCTTTTTGCAGAGAATTTTTAATATTCTGAAATTGTTGATCTGAAATAGTATCTCCCTGAAAATTAATCCAGGGAGATAGGTTTATTAAAAATTCTGGGCTTCTAGTGTTTGAATCAAAAAATTTACAAGCCATATTTAACAAATATTATATTTACTTCTTATCTTATTTATATCAGATAGTATTGTTTGTATATTTATATTAGATAAAATTAAATTTACTGTATCAGGGGTGATTTCAGATTTAGTTACATAGTTTATTAATAAATTATTATTGTCATAAGTCAATAATACTTTTGTTATATTTTTTAACATTTTTAAATCTTTAGGATCTGATACCACATCAAACATTTTCCCGAATATCTGTGACAAAGATATATTATTTTCCTCAGAAATACTATCGTTTTGTTCTATATTTTCTATAGGTCTTGAATATATCTTTAATTCATTATTTTTATATTCTATATAATCTACTTCTGATATTTCGTCTACTTTTATAGATTGAGTTTTTAATATAGTATTTACTATATCTATAGTGGAATTTATATTACTCTCCACATCTCTATCCATCGAACCTGTTATAGTTGCTAAGGAGATATTATTAATAAGTAGATAATTTAAATCTATATTAGAAGTTGATAATTTATCTTTTATATTATTATATAATTCTGCTCTATAAACTTCTTTACTCTTTTGTTTTTCAACATCTTTATTAGATACCTCTCTATTATTATTCTCTACTCTTGCGATTCCGAAATCATTTGGAGAGGCTAAATCCCTAGATGGTTGAAATACAAATTGTGGAGTTTGAATATCTCTATCTATATAATATTGTCCTTCCAGATTTCTTGCTTCATAGAAATATTCCCCTCCAGTATAATCAGTTTTCTTATCCGTTAATTCATAAACAGGGAATGGGAAGATTCCATTTTTAAATAAAGGATTATAATTAGGAGCTTCTATAGAACTAATGCTTCCGTCAGGTTGTTTATAATTTCTTCTTCCTAACATAGCAAATTCCATAAAATCAATTATATCTAAATCGGTAATTCCATCTTCTTTGTTCCAGTCTTGGAATATTCCCCCATTTTCCTCATTTATAATTGGAGAAGATACTAATAATTCAGGATGGAGTCTTTGATTTATTTTAAATTCTATAATCTTATTTATGAATTTAAGTACATCATTCCCATTAATAGAAGAGGAGTAATTCTCCATTTTCTTAATCTCTTCTGGAGTAGTTTCTATATGTAATCTCTCCATTATCCTCAGAACATGAGGTAGTCCAAATTTAACTTTGGCACTAGGAAGATCAAATGGGTTTTCCGCATTTCCCTCTTTAGTTGAAAGTGAGGATAGAGAATTAAATAATTTCTCAGCAATTTTGATATGTTTAGAGTCTGGCTTCCCGTTAGCTTTTAAATAATTATAATAATTATATATAGATAACAATGTATCAAATCCTATAAAATCTCCAAAGTAAGATTTATAAAATTTACCATTATATTTAGCTACTCCAGAATTCTTTTTATATGAATTTATAAATTCTCTATATTTAGATATAAAGGATTGGAATGTTTGTCCTTCCGGATTTAAAATGATCATTCTAATTTTATCTCTTCTATCTGGATCATTATCATATTTTCCATTCATTTGGTCTATGTAATAATCTCCATACTGATCTTCTGAGATAATATTATCATCCTCATCAAATATATATTTACTATGTGTAGCAAATACTACTGCTTTGCCTTTAATATTATTCTTATTTATTTCAGCATTTAATCTCTCAGATTTAGATTTTAATATAGGTTCTAATCTAGATTTTTGAGTGGTATCTGCTTTATTATATTCCTCTAAAGTTTCATAATAATCATTATATAGAGTATTTAATCTCTCGTTACGTTGAATTAATAACTCATTTCGATTAGATTTACCGTATCTAGTATTAGTTACTATATAAGGCTTAGAGAAGTAAATTCCTCTAAATTCAGATTCTTTAGACTCAAATGGAACATGTGCAAATTTTTTCTTATCTGATCCTTTATATATAATACTATTAGTAATTCGTTCTAATTCGAAATCATCTCTAAGCTGGAAGTATTTATTAGATTTCCCACTTTCATCTAAAATAAAACTATTCATTACTTGTCCATAGAATTTTTGATATTCTACAAACCATGCTTTAGAAGCTCTTTGTTCTGGAGTATCAGAATCTTTAATTCTAAAAGATTCGTTATTAATATTCGGTAATTCTACTATATAAAGCTCTACAGTATTCTCTTCTGTAGAAGAATTTAATATAGGAATTTCATATATAATTCTAATAACAGAATCTTCTTTTCCTATAGATTTATTAAAATATTTAGTTGCTTTTAATACAAACTTCCCGTTAGATAAATCTAATGTTCCAGTATTTCCAGATATGTCATTATATAAATTAGATAAATCTTGTTCAATATTATAATCTTTAAATAATTTATTTCTTCTGGATTTTGTGTAATTATATAATATACTCTTTACTTCTAATATCTTTTCATCAACTCTTTCGAATTGTGTAGGATTTAAACCATCAATTTCTCCATTAAAGAATGCTCTATGTTCACTATTTGAATCTAATCTTAGCATTATAGCGGAATCTTTAATGCTATAAGTAGTTATATCTCCATTAATTTCTGCTTTAGGTTTAATCCTTGTTCTATAAGAATAACATATAAAACTATCAGGAGAATGTTTCTCTGTTTTAGATTCTATTCTTTCTAATTGTTGAATTTCTCTATTGGCTTCTGGAGAATCACTAAATGCAGCATCTAAAACTTTTCCTAATTCTATATTAGGTTGGGGTGTTGAGACTGATGTAGTAGAAGATTCTTTCTTTTGAGGTTCTATAGTTTTATTCTCTAACGAAGCATTAAGAGCTTTCAATCTTAATTCTGAGAAAGATTTAGCAGCTTCATTATTTAATATAGAGGATTGTGTATAACTAATTCTTTCAGATCCTTTAGTAAGTTTAGTAGTTAACCCATTATTTATAATAATAGTACCTTCTTTAGATCTAGTTATAGCAGTATATAAATCTCTAGTAGCTTTTTCTACAAATTCTCCATGAGATCCGAAATTAAATTTCTTATCTACTATAAAGTATTTAGCTTCTGAACCTTGTACTTCTTCAAGTTTAAATTTCCTTATTTTTCCAGGATTCTTTTTTATATAAGTATCTATTAGCTTATATGTATCAGAATTTACATCATCATATATAAATCCTACTGGCTCTTCTGAGTCACGAACTAATTTATCTAAATCAAAGGTAGAAATAGATCCAACAATTTTATCTCCGGAGAGTTTTACGTCGTCTTCATAATATTTTAGACTAGGTATGTTCTCATAGTTAGATAACGCTATTCTTATTCCCTCTTCTAAATTAAATTCTCCTGTAGTATAGTAATTATCTACATTTCTAACTCTATCAGTTAATACTCTTAAAGAATCTAAGTTATCTTTTTTATGAATATTAGTAATTCTTAAAGATGTAGCTAAAGTAGGTGTGTATATTAAATTAGTATCTACATCTATTCCTAAATATGCTCCATCACTTCCAGCATAACCAGATTGTAATAAATCGCCAGAAGTAATTAATATCTTATCATTTTGTTGAGCCCATGAAGATAATAATTCTAATTCAAATTTAGATAATTGTGTAACTTCATCAATAAATATCAATCTCTGATCTTGGAATATTCCAGATTTAAAATTAGAAGGAGTTAAATATTTAGGGTTTATTCTAACAACTAATTCCTTGTCTTGAGTTTCTAGTATATCTATAACTCTCTCATTCTCCGGAATGGTTTTAGATTGAGAATCATTAAACTGTTTCTTGGCCTTTTCTATTATTTCTGGGGATACTAAAATAGAATTTAATAACATATCAGCAGTAATTGCTGTTAGTTTTTTATTCTTAATAGCATCATTTATAGTATTTAATCCTTCCGTTTCAGAATAAGATTCTCCAGTAATTGAATTTAATAAATTAACTGTTTGTTGTACCTTAGGTCCAGATATAACAGCACCTTGTTCTCCCAATAATTTATTAGCTAATTTAAATACTAAAGAATCAACACCAGTAGTCTTACCTACTCCGGGAGCTCCATTTATAAATACTGTATTTTGTAGTCTAGATATATAATTTTTATATTTATCTCTAAGTGCCGGATTTGTAATACTATTCTCAAACTCCTTAGTTAACTCGGTAGAGTTGTTCATGAAGTTTATATCTATAATACAAGCTAACGCAATCCTTGCAGCATATTCTTGAGAAAATATAGGAATTATAAGTTGTTTATCTGATCCCAAGGATTCATTCACTATATCTCTTAATGCATTATTAAATGTAGATGCTTTTGTGGTTAATATAGTATGATAATAAATAAATAAATCGGAGGGAGACATCTCAGTTATTTCAGAATTTAAAGAAGCTGGATTATTATAAGCTTCTTTCATTAATTTAGAATAATCATAATTCTGAAATAATTTAGATATTAAATGTTCTTTAGATACTGTATTATTTTTAGATAACTTAGTAGCATTATCATAAATTCTATCTTCTACTTCTAGAATAAGTTTCTCTAATGAAATATATTCTTCATCGGTTAAATCTGAATTATTTAAACTATCTAAATTATAATTAGATAATATATCATCCACTCCTTCAAATAATTCAGGAGCTCTATTTTTAAATAATTTATCTTGATAATTCTTTATAAGAGCTTGTCTAGTTTTTATAGCTGTAAGCTTATGCTCTTTAAGTTTATTACCTTTATTTTGCTCAGATAATTTTTTATAAAATCCTAATTTATTCTTTATCCTCTCTAATTCTTGTATAACTTCAAACGCGGAATTAGATTCTATTTCTGGAAGCTTTTCTGATACTCCTAATTTCTCTCTTATATAATTTAAAGTAGAATTAAATCCATATCCCCCATTTTCAATAGTAGAAGATTGCATCGAAGATACTACTGATTGTAGTGCATTAATCACATTTATCGCAGTATCAAGTTGTTCTAATTTAACTTTTCCTTGCAAGACATAATCAGAAAGTGTATTAGTAGATTTTAATAAATCACTTTCATTTGATAATAATTCAAAGATATTAATGTTTCCAGCAGATTCATCTATATTTAAATATATCTCAGACAATAAAGTATTTAAAGGATTCTCTACTAACTGAGAAGAATCTATCGAAGCTTCTGATAAAATATTTATTTCTGATAAAGATGATTTTGTTTTAGATTTATTTGAATCATTTATACTTTCTATAATGATCCTTTTCTCTACATCATTTAAATTAGAATTTTTTAATAAATTCGCTACTTCAAACCAATCTTTTACGTTTTTTAACTCCTCCGATATTAGTAGTATTTCCTCTAAATTATTAACTCCAATTTCTTCAAATCCCTCTTTCAAAGCAGCTTGAAAATCCGGAGATTGGGATTTTATATTTTGTAAATCATAATTAACTAATTCCCCAAGACTCTCATCTACATAAGATAAAAGATTAGATACATAAGAAGAGTAATCTAATTCTACCTTATTATCTGATTTTAGATATGTTTTTATATAAGAATATAAATCCTTAGTTAATTCTATTCCCTCATTTCTAGCACTTTCAATTAAATTCATCATTGATCTAGTTCTAAGTTGGGGAATTAGATTAAACTGTAATAATCCAGATAAATTAATAAGAATCTTTCTAATATTAGATATCGCTTCCTCTGGAGAATTTAAATTAGGAAGATTTAAATTATCTTGTATATAAGATTTAACTACAGAATTAGAAACGTTCTCATTTAAAAATTCTTCTATAGATTCTCTTATTACGAAATTTTTATCTAAAGTAGGATTCGAGTTTAATTTATTATTAATAGAATTAGATAAGGTATCTATTTTCTGATCTATATTAAATATTGTATCAAATATATTAGATATAAATTCTCCAGAATTCTTATATGTAGAGAAAATACTACCTACATCAATTCCAGATCCATCCTGATTTATTGAATTAAAGAAGTTTTTAATTATATTCTGAGTATTTATATCAGATAAATCCGTATTTCTATATTCAAATATATAATCAATCCCTCTTTCTACAGGAACCCCTAATTCAAGTCCTAATTTTCTTGCTAAATCAAAATTACGTTTTGCATCTTCATCAAGATTAAGTAAGGCCTCTTCATCTATTCCTGATAGATATCCTTTTATTTTATTTAATAACGGTAACTTAGATACTATATTTATAATATTATCACCATATTTCTGTGATAATGACGTAAATATTTTATACGCTTTATCTAATTTCTCATTATTATCTTCTCTATAAGCTTTATATCTAGATTTAATTTCCTCTCTTTCGGATTCTGATAAAGATCCGTACGGTTTGCCAAGAATATTTTCTGTATATGTATATATATCAGAAGAATAAATTTTATTAGATATTTCGCTTATATTAAATAAAGCTCTTTTTAAATACTCTTCGGATTTTCCTCCTCGTAATAGTATATCCTTCTCTGTTCTTTTTTGTTGAAGTTCTTCATTTATTATATTTAATCTATTCTCCAACTCTGTTTTATTCGGAATTTCTTTATTAGGAGCATTTAATTGATTCTCTATATCTTTCTTTTCTAGAAGTAAGTTTCCTATTTCTTTTCCTAATTGATTATAATCCCTAATAATATCTAATCTCCCATCAAATTTAATAAGATCTTCTACTCTCTTATCCCTTAATGCGGATAAAGATATTAATTCCTCGTCACTAAGGCGTAGATTTTCTTCATTAATAATAGCATCCCATTGATTTATTAATTGTAACGATAAGTCTATTACAGCATCATTTTGGGAAATATCTCCAGATTCTACAGGAGAGTAATTTATATTCTCTCCTTCTATTGTTCTATTAGTAGCAGAAAGATTTTTTGGAGCTACACCTTGTTGTCTTAATCTCTCTAATTCTGAGATTAATTTAGATTTACCTCCATTTCGTAATATGTAAAAGATATTATCAGTAGCTTGTTCCGGAACTCTTTTATTTATATCAGATAAATTATTAGCAGCTTTAAATATAGCCCCACCAATAGCACCTCCAAATCCAGCCATTAGATATCTTTCCAATGGATTAGAGGATAAGAAATCAAAAGAAGCATCTTTTTGTGTGCCAGAAATTCCTGTGAATACATCTGTAATAGCTTTAGACATATCCATAATAGCTTCTTCTGACATTTCCTCAATTCCCTCAGCTACAGCATTACTAGCTATTCCAGAACCTGAGATAATATTATTTATAGGTTCCTTTACTTTTTTAAATGTATTTATAGCTTTCTTTAATACAGAATTAAATGCAGCTTTATCTTTTGTATTATTTGCAGTATAATGTAATAATTCTCTATTTTCTTCGATAAACTTTTTTCCAGCATTTCTTATAGCAGCTCTTTCACTATCAAATCCCAATCCCTCTAAAGCTTTCTGTCCTATTTCTGTAGATTGTATCATCCAAGTAGTAGCACCCATAGCTAAGCCGGCAGTTAAGGCTGCTGTTCTTCTATCATATCCAGCATCTAAAGCATCATTATAAACATCCATTGTAGAAGTTCCGGACATATAGAAATTAGCCATAAATCTACCTAAGAAATTATTTCTTATATTAGCTTTATTTATTGCATTTATAACAGCAGGATCGTTACGGGTAATTGTATTATATAATCCTCTATTTTGAATTATACTACCATCAGAAATAGCTTGTATTATATCATCTCCATATTTAGCTTTTATAGCTTTTAAAGCAGCCCTTTCAGAATTTCCAATACCAAGCCAGTTTGGAATTTGAGCTAATAATCTTTGTTGGAATAATTGACTACCAACGTCTGAGATTAATCTCCCAAAATTCTCAAAGGTTAATATTTTTTCTTGGGATTTATCAGATACACTAGTATTAAATTGATTGGCTTTAGCTTCTATAGTATTTAATATTCCATAATTAGGATTAGGATTATTATTAATAAACCCATCCATCATTTTATATAGAGTAATACCTAGCTTGGTACCTTCTCGAAGTACTAAAGCTCCAGCATAAGCTTGACCTACATATGGGATAAATAAAGGAGCGATACTAGCTATAGTTTGTGCTATAGTAGATCCGATACTAGATTCTTCTCCATCATTATCAAAAAAATCAAATTTATTCCATGTAGAATTTTCTCTAGTAATTACATCAAATGCACTTAATACTTGTTTACCGTGAACCTCTCGATTACCAAGAGTTTCATAATAAGGCATTCCACTTTCATCTAATTTTATTTCTCCTTTTTTATGTTGTATTAATCTTCCTGTTTCTGGATCAGTTTCTTGTATATCTCTATCATATTGAGCTAAAACTATCGGAGTTTTAGTTACTGTTCCCCAAAATCCTAAATCCTCTGGAGTAATATCCATCCACCTATTATTCTCAGTATCAAAAATTTTATTTTGTTGAGCTATTTCTCTAGTAGACATACTAGTCATTTCTGTCCCTAGTATAGTATTTAATCCGGTGCTTTGAATAAAAGGATTTTTAGTTTTTATTATATCTAAAGAAATATCTTGTACAGGAGAAAGTTGAGATTTAAAAGGAGACATTATATCATATTGCACTTTGGGAAGATCCTCTTCTGTAAACTGTCCTATAGATAATGTGTTATATGAGGATAATGCTTTATTATAAAATGTATCAAATGCGTTATCATCAAATTTTCCATCGGGTGCAGTAAATGCCTGAACAATCTTTTCGTTTTGTTTATATTCATCCTTTGATTTCAATTCTATATCATTAGGAGTAACTCCGTTCTGTAAGAAGTCTATATAAGTTTTATCTTGGTTTGAGTAATATAACCCAAACCAATCCTTTTTTTCTAAATTATCCATATTATTTAAATGCAGCTGGATTTAATCCTCCAGTTTGTTGTGTAATTTGATTAGTATTTCTTATTACATTTTCATAATCTAAATTAGATTTAGCTGTTTGAGGAGCAGTTTTTCCAGTAAATAAGATTGACATTAACTCATCTTGTACAGGTAAGAATATAGAGGATTTATATATATCATCGTTGGATATGAGCCAATATTCTGGAGGTACATAACCATTAGCTCTCAACATTTTATTTTCTAAATTAGATCTAACTCTAGCATACATATCTCTAGCCTTATCCTCTAAATCATTATTTAATCTCTTAGTAATACTATTTAATTGAGTTTCCTTTGCCACTTCTTCTGGAATTAGAGATGGGATAACCATAAATTGATGCATATAAGATAATTGACTTTGTGCTGGTTCTCCGCCCCTAAGTATTAAATGATCTACATTATGTGCTCTGTATATATTTAATTTCTGATCTTCTGTAACTGTAGGACCTATAGCAGAAATTTCTCTATCTGCATCTTCTAAACGCTTTAATGCTTTTAAATCTACTACTTTAGAACCTGTTTTAGGATCTGTTATATATGGTAACCATGTCATCGCTACTCTATCTCCTTCATATAATATCTTACTTAAATCATTCGGGTTTAAAGTAATTCCAGTTCCAACAGAAGCTCCTGAAATATCTACTAAAGAACCTAATCCTCCGTTAGTAATTATATCAGATAAATAATTCTCATTTAATACTTCTCCTTTAGCTCCTATTAATGGTCTAATACTAGCTTTAGCATCAAAAGAATATTTATCTCCTACATTTACTACATATTTCTGATTTTTAGGATCTGATACATAACTCATTAGAGGGTTAATATCAGTTAATCCTCCTTTACCTCCAGAACCACTTCCTGATTTACCTTCTATATTCTCATCTTTTAATGATTGAGAATAAGAATGATCAGTTCCGAAGATTAGGATATTTTTAATACTTTCTATAGCATTTTCTCTAGGATCTCCAGTATTATTAATAGCAGCTCTTGCGATTAAAGTATTTCTAGATTGTTGATCTAAATTATTCCATATGTAATTTAAAGCAAGATTAGCATTTTTTCTTTGTGTAGCAACTTCCTCAGTTAATTTAAAAGTTCCGTCAGGAGCGGTATTTAACTTCTCACTTACAATAGCTTGTAATCCTTTTTCTAATTGAGTAGCTCTAGCTTTATCAAAGTAATAATCAGAAGATTGTTTTTCTACTCCTATAGATTTAACAACCTCCTCTATTCGTTTACTTATATCATTTATATTTAAACTTCCAGCAACCGTTTGAGATAAACTGTTATCAAATATATAAGCTTTACTATTATTCCTTAGAGTTAAGAGATCATTATTAGTTAATACTCTATACTCTTCTCTACTTTCTGAGTATTGATCTGGAGTAATCATAACAAGTTCTCCATCAGAGTTTTGTGCAAATAAATTTCCAGAATAATCTATTGCCGCTTCTGAAAGTGTCCCTTTAGATAGTGCGTGTTCTTTTGCTTGATCAAATATCTGTTTATTATTCTGAATCTCGTTTAATCTAGATACTAATCCTGTATATTGTCTAACGCTAATAGGTTGTCCTAAAAGATCTGTATCAGCAAAGATATTACCAACTTGTTCTGCGAAATAATTAACTTCATTAGTTAATCCTTTACCAACCATTTGACCTATAATATCTTTTAACTGTTTCTGAGAATTATCAATCTTAGTATCACCAGATTTAGCAGAAGAATTAGCTACAGCTGATGTCCCTTCTTCTCTTCCAATAGGTTGAAAGAAAGGAGAATACCCAACCCACGGGGCCAGTTGTCCTCCTTCTTGAAATTTTTTAATATTTAACTTCATATTATTTCTTAATTATTCCTCCGAATCTAAATACTTTAGGATATTGTCCAGATAATCCTAATTTTTGTAAATCTATACTCCTCTTTAATCCTTTAAGTTGTAACTCTTTTTGAGCGTTAATAATATTTTTATATTCTGGATCTAAGAATAATTTAGTAGGATCTTTCTTATATTCTTCTTTCTGATATAATGCGTCTAATCTCCTCTGTAAATCTGATGCAGTAATAGAATCCTCTGTAGATAACCTAGCATTTTTATATTGAGAATCTAAGAGTTGTTCATTTACTTTTCTAGCATTATTTGTATTTATATACTGCTTAGTTTGTTCTGTTACATCATGTAAGAATGTATCCCAGATATTAGTATTTTGTCCTATCTTCTGAGCTTTTAAATTCGCTAAAGTATTTAAATACTCTGTAGTAGCTAAACGATTTCTATTTGCAGCTTCCTCTCTTCTCATTAAATTATTAGCATTAACTTGAAATGCTTTTTCTCTAGACTGTTGTATAGCTTGTTCATTTGCTAAATCTCCTTGCAATCTTGCTTCTGCTGCATTTTTAGCTACTTCTAAATTGTATGCTAATTGTCTATCAGCATCTGAGGTTAGAGGTGTTCTAGTTAATCCTTCTAAATTTGCTGCTTGTTTATAATAAGCTTGTCTAACTCCTTCATTTCCTTGAATAGAATAATTTAAATCTGTAGGGAGATTTATTAAAGAAGGTCTTAGATCTTTTTTTAATGTTTTATATATCTTATTATTAGCTGCTGTTTTTTGTATAGCAGAAGCTAAAGAAGATATAGTAGTTAAAGGAATACTTCCTAATGACGATTTAGTTGGAAGATAATTTTGAGATTCAATATTAGAACCAGTTGAAGATTTAGTGATAGGAGTATTTAAAGAAGATGTATTCATTGGTTTTAAATTAAAATCAAAAGTATTATTATTTAAAACTCCGGAATTAATTCTCCTTATTCTAGAAGGCGATTTTCCAGTTACAATAACTTTTTCTAATATGTTAGTAGGTGTAACTCCTCCATCTTGGTATTTAATAACTCCCCCATTTTTAAATTCCTTAACTTTTTTATTTGCTTCAATCCATTCTTTAGAGCCTAATTCATATTTATCTCTTTCTTTAAGAAGTTTATTTCGAATAAAGAAGTAATCTAAAGTACCTCCATCCTTATGTTTTTTAGGTAATCTATCTCCTACATCTTTACTTTTCTTCTTGCTTATTGTTTTCTTTTTAGAGAAATGTTTAGATGCGGCTTGATATTCTTGAGCGTTTATACGTTTTCTTAACGCTGCGTCCTCTTCTGCTTTAATTAAGAGATTTAATATTCTTTCATCGTTTTGATTACTAACACTTTCGTTCGGAGTTGTAACTATTCTAGATAAATTTTTATTTTCTTCTTTATATCCTAATTCGTTACGTCTTTTTGTTTCCTGACCTTTTAAATATGCTAATTGTCTACGTTTTTTAGCTTCTTCTAGTTTTTGCTTATTTTTAGCTATTTCTGCCTTTCCTTCATTGCTGTAAATATAAATTTTATCTCGTGCCTTTTTTACATCAGATTTAGTCATTCTACTAGCTCTTCCAGAAGGTTCTGTTAAAGGACGCGTTGTTCCAAAAGGTGTAAATTGCATTTGTTCTAGTATAGAACTATTTAATTCCGAATCTGTAGGTCCTTTTGTTGGATTTACAACATTATGTATTAATTGCTCTTTTTGCTCAAGTATTTCAGATCTGGGAGCTCTTAAATTAATTTTTCCAGGAGCTTTTTCAGTTAATTTTCCGTGATATACTACAGTAGGAGCACCTGAAATTTGTCCGAGATAAATATTATTATCCTCTAATTGTTTCTGAATATTACCACGTCTATAATAAGCCTGTTCTGCTACTAATCCTTTCTGGAAGGATGAAAGTTTATTATTCTTAATCTTATCTAAAGTCTCTGGTGTTAATTCTCTTCCAGCTACTTTAGTTTCTTTTACTTTTCCAACTCCGCGTGTGAAAGGATTATACCATTTGCCTTTAGGTATTTTTATATTACTTAAATCCTCATCAGTTAAATCCGTATATTGAGATTTTAATTTAGTCTTGACAGTAGTTAATTTATCCTCTGTCGACATCTTATTAAATCCCTCTACCTCATTATTCTTAAATAAAACTTCTTTAGTTTTACCGTTAACATTAACTTCTAGAGGTTTAGATAATTCTCCTGCACCAGCTTTTTGAGTATATAACTTCTTCCCAGCGACATTTCTACCAATACCCGTTACAGCATTTAATCCATTAGCTAATAATCTCCAATCATTTATAGTTAATTCTTCTCCTGACATTACTTTACCTAAAGCAGTAAGAGAAGTTCCTAATCCTAATGCAGTGAATGCTTTACGTAGTATTGGAGCTGCTATTTTTATTGCTTTAGTTACTTTAGCTCCTTTAGCTATTGTTCCTAATCCGGGAATTAATGTTGCTGCATCCATTCCTAGATTTAGTATTAAATTTCCAGTATCACTCCATGACCAATCATCATCACGTTTATAATCAGCGATAGCAGTAGAGATTGTAGATCCTAATCCTGTTGCAGCTCCCACAGCATTTCCTACTCCTAACGCAGCGGTAGAAGCTAAACCAGCTACATCTAATGCTAATGCTGTTAAATCTGCTTTATCTGCTGCACTTAATGATTCTCCAGAGAATACATCTGACATGGAAGCAGATTGTTTATCTTGTAGATCTGAGGAAATTGAATTTCTTAATATTCCACCCTCTTGATACATTCCTATCCCACTTGGTATATATCCGGTACCAGCATAGTTACTCATTGGAGCATGTTTTAATCCTAAAAATGGTTTGATCTCGTTATTATATAAACCATATTTAGAATATAAATCAGCCAAAAACTTACTTCCCAAGGTTAAATCTCTCCCTTCAACTGGATTGACATTAAGTTTATTTAAATTAATAGAGGAAATTCCCGGATAGTTTGATGTCGGACTAAATTGTAAATAACCTTGGTTATATTTAAATTCTCCAGGAATTATATCTCCTGTTTTCTTATTAATAGCATAAATACTTTTAGATTTATATGGTCTTCCAGTATTTAAATAACTCTCAACATTTTGAGGATTATTTATTCCAATAAATTCATAATCTTCAACAGCTTGATTATCTCCTATATAAGGATTAAAATAATCAATCCCATATTCTTCTCCTTCCGGAAGATTTAATAACTTAGCTAATTTATAGTAAGCATTATAACTCTGTTCTTTATCCCAATCTTTTTTATATTTAATATTCTCAGCATTTTTTCTCCAACTATATACTTCTGGATTATATATATCATTTAAATATTTAATATTACTCCCTACATAATCCTTAATCTTTTCATAAGGTATATAATCAGTATCATACCATCCAGATTTTAACATATATGTAGCTGGGTTAGATTCAAACGGAAAATAGCCTCTTAATCCCACAAGATTCCCAGAAGAATCTTTTTCTCTTAATCCTTCTTTAGTGACTACTATATTTTTTCCGTTAAAATTATAACTTAGAGGAGCATTTTCTGGTAGATTATTTGTTTTCCTTATTTCATCCTCTTCTTTCTTAATCTGTTCTTCGGATTTAGTAGATCCTTGAGTAGAAGAATTTTGTTGATTTGAATCTCCAAAAATATATTTCCATATATAATCACCAAAACGCTGATTATTCTTCTGTTCTTCCCAATCAAATTCTGAATTAGGATCCCCATTTCTACCTTGAGATAAATCTTCTATAAATTGATCGTACTCCTGTATAGATTTAAAAGGAAGATTCTCATATCCTTTAAACGGAGTTTTATCTTCTGATGATAAATACTCATAAAATCTTCCTCTATTATTTTCTAAAGCCCTAATTACATCATCAATCCTTTCAGAAGTATTTTTCCTATTATATACTTCCTGATTAATCTTTCCTCCCCATACGGAATTAATTAATTCTCTAGGATTCCATGATACATCTATTTTATCAGGTTCTTGTAAAGTATTAGAATATTCAGTAAGATTTAAAAAGTTATTATCTATAGCTTTAGCTAAATAATCACTACTATATTTATCACCTAAATTAAATCCTTCTGAGTTGTTATATTTAATATCAAATCCACTTGGAGTACTATTAATCTCTTGTATATCACCTTTACTTAGAGCGTCTAAAAATCTATTATAAGAAGCATCTACTCCAGATCCTCTTCTTCTATAAGAGTTTTTTAAATTTCGGGAGTCGTCAGAACTAACCCAATTCTGGAGTTTTTCTTTAGCTTCTTTTATATCGTATTTTTTACCGTTAATAGTAATTGTCTTTGTTTCTTGCTCTTTTTTATTATAAAGGTCTTGTAATTCTTGCTTCCTTTTATTATATTCTTCTATATTTGAAGGAGATTTACCTCCAGTTTCAAATTTAGGAACTTGTGCCATAGTTAATGATTAAAGTAAAAAATGGAGTATTATATTTAAATAATACCCCATCTAAGATAATTTATTGTCTTTTCTTTACTACTAATTTAGTACCTTTTCTCGCTAAAACAGGTTCAGTAGGAGCTTCTGCTTGAGCAGCTTGTCCCTGAGTCATTTCGACTAACGCTGAACATACCGCCAATGCAGCTTGACAATCCTGATTTTGAGTTGCCTGAGCAGCTAATTGAAGAATTTGCTGAAAGATTTGTTCTGGACTAGGTTGAGCCTGAGTAGCAGGTTCTGCGGGCATAGTTCCGCCCTCTTGTAAGATTTTTACTTTAAATTTTTCGTTTACTTTCATTTCTTTAATATTTAACGTTAAACTTGTACAAAGTTAGGATTTTGTATATAAAAATCCTATTGTTTGGTAGTATTTAATAATTCTGAATTATTTACCATCTTTTGAACCTTTACCTTTAGATTTGCTTTTAGATTTACAAGCCATAGTGTTTAAGATTTAAATTTGTTAGACATACAGTTAGTTATCTAATATATTAGATATTTATTCTTAATGTATTTATTAAATTGCTTTTAATTTACAACCGGACTTAAGTTTTTCTTGATTCTGAGCATTTGATTGTTTCTGTAATAATTTAACTTCATGATTGAGTCTCTTAATTTCTTCTTGCATCTCATGTAACATTTCATCATGCTCTTCAATCTTCTTTCTATTAAATAATACTGCTTGGCCAATTGTTTCTAAATCAAATGTGTATAAATACTTATTATCCATAGATTCCGAATCCTTTGCGTTAGTTTTAGTTTTTGACATACCCCAATCGTTTACAAATGTTTTATATAATTCTTTCCAAGTGTCGTAAGAGACATTTAATTGTTTACAGATATTTATATCAGTATCACATAGCTTTCCAAAATTCCCATCTTTATACATTCTCTCTTGAAGAACCATGTATGCAGATTTAGATTTAAAATCTAAATTCTTGTTATCTAAAAAATCATATGAAAACATCTCAAAGTTTTTATAGAGAGGACTATCTATATTAAATTTATATAAATTGCTATTTTTAAATCCCCTACTTATTTTTGTTATATGTCCATCTTTTTCTAATAAATCTAGATATTTCTTTAATGTAGGTCTAGAAAGTCCAGATTTTTCTGATAACTTCTTATAGGAAGGAAAACATTCCTTAGTATCTTTATTCATATAATATCTAAGGATTGCATAAACTCCAACTCCTAGATAATTTATTTTTGAATTTGTTATTCCATGAGGAATTTGAACATGTCTAATAGTTGATTTATTATCATTTGTTTCCATAAATTTAAATATTAAATTGTAAAGTTGATTTACATTTGCAAATGTAATAAATAAACTTGGTTATTCAAAATAAATTTATAAGGAATTTTTTACAATACTATAAGGAATTTTTGACAATTAAAAAATCAATATTTTATTGAAAATATTTCTTATTAGCTTTATTTTAATTCTAAATTTCTAGGTAAATTATAATTTATGCTATATTTAACTAAATGTTATATCTTTAACAATCCGGAATTTTTTACACTATCTATATATACTGGGTCGCAAAGCTCCGAACTAGATTTAATGTTTTTATTAAAACACTTCGTGTTTAAATAAAAACTTTGTTTGTTTTATCACTTATAACTTATTTAAATATCCGTATTTATAAGCTTTATATATATTTAAATATCTAAGATTTATATTTGTTAGATATATAATTATTCACCTCATCTACTCTATTTAACCATCCCTTCAAAAATTTATTTTGAGACGGTTTTCTATCTACAATTTCTTGATAATATTCTTTTCTTTTAGAAATAAACTCTTGCAGCAAATTTTTCGAATTACATAAATTAGCTAATCTAATTGTAGTAGGTCCAATTTTCCCATCCACATCCAAAGAATGTCCTAAATTTGAAATAGCTTTTTGAAGGCATTTAACACCATTAGAAACACCAGCATTAACAGAATGGTCTAATAGATGGGCTGAGATATAAATGTTGCTTATATCATCTATTTTACATTTGTTATAAAAATTATCTTTATAGAATTGTTCTACTAAATCTTCTAATTCTTTAACTGTTGTTATGATTTGTCCTCTTTTTAATGGTTTAAATTTATCAATAATCTTCCATCCTTCCCATTTAGGGAAATTAACTCTGGATATTCCGCAGTATGTCTCCTTCCCGAAGTCGTCAGGGTCAAATACATAACCTCCCTCGTTTTTTAAGATCATTGATATGAGAATATGAGATTTATTCATTTAAATATATATTTATTGATATTATTTAGTCTTTACATATTCCGGATCATTATTATCTTGTATTTTCATGTATTTAAATACAGATTTACCTAATCTCTTATACGCAGAATCTGTTTTTAATTTCTCTGCTTTCTTAGCTTGGCGAATTAAGACTCTAGTATTCTTCCTAGAAAATATTCTCTCTCCACCTTTTATTTTATATTGTACTTTACCGTTAGTAGAAAGTATCTCTAGTAAATCCTCTAAATCATCAATATCATTCTCTATCTTGTCTTTAGGAGATTCATCTTCTAAATCTTCTAAATAATCTAATCTTTCTTCAAGTACTTCATCTAATCCCTCAAACTCTACACTTTCTCCAGATTGGATTCCGGAATTATTAGATACCTCTAATACGAATAATACATTCTTTTCAGATATAATACTTGTATCATTAGGTTTTCCTTCTTTATTAGATATTACTTTAAATTCTGGAGAGATGAAGATTATATCTAAATATAAAGGAGTATCTTTCATCCAGTAATTTACCTCTTCTTGTACCTCTGGATATATAAATAGAAGTCCTTGATTTTCTGATAGATTCTCTGTATTCATAAATCCATGTTCTCTCTCCCATTCGTCTATAGCAGTATCACAGAGGTACTCTTTATTATGTACTTTAACTTTTACTACGGATTTCTTTAATTCTGACATAATTATATATTATTTAAAATAAGGATCTTCATTATCAATATAATAATTCTTCATATTATCTCTTAATAAATAAGAACCTATTTTAGGATTAAATTTAATATCTTCTCTTATTTCTAAAGCCTTCTCTCTTTTAGGAATAGTATATTTCCCTGTAACTATTGAAGGGAAGTCATATGTATCATTTACTTTGATAGTATTATTCTCCTTATCCCATTGGATAGTAAAATTCCCAAAAAGATCTAATCCGGTTGCCCAACGCTGATTCTTATTCGGACGTTCTATATATTTAACAGTTAATCCTTCATTAACTACTTTTGGCTCTCCGGATTCTAGTACTTCTTTTCCAGTTTTATATATCTTTTCCAATCTAGATTTACTAGGTAACTCTGGATATTTTTCTATGTATTTATCATAATTACGTAGAATTTTACCTACATTTAAGGTGTCTACCATAGATTGTACTCTACGGGCTACTGGTTGTGGGATTCCTACATATTCAGCATTTTTAGGATCTGCATCTTTGTCAGCATTTATCCTAGCTTTAGAAGATTTTATTAATCTCGAATCCTTTCCTAAGTTTAAATAATGCTTAAAGAAAGCTTCTTCAATAGGAGTGGCCAATTCTTTTTTATCCCGTACTGGAACTGGAGTGTTAGTATAATTTAAATATGGAAGACGTATGTAATAAGGAGCACTCCAATAACCATCAGCAGGATTAAGGAAGTTGTATACTCTTTCTGCTTGAGTTTGCTTTGCATTACTTTTTCCTCCACTTTGATACTTTTGTATTAAATAAGAATTTACTTTATTTAAATTTAACATAGTATTATATATAAAAGGTTATATTTAAATAGAATATATTTCAATTCTATTTAAATATACCTATATTATTCAGTTTCTTTAATTACTTTACCTTTATCAATAGTATTATGTAATATCTCCTTAACTAATAACTTCCCAGCTTCAATAGCAGCCTCATCACTGTCTTCTTTATATAATTCCTCTAATTTTTCAGTAATTTCTAATCTAAGAATTAATTCTTCCCGTTCTATTTCAGCTACCTGAGATATCTTATCTCCTTCTTTTAATATAACAGGAATCCCTTTCCTAGATATATCTTCCGTATCTAGATGATGAAGTTCTTTATGTAATTTACCCTCTGGAATTATATTCTTCTCTCCTATTTTTCCACCATCTTTATATTTAAGAATATTTTTCTGGGATTCGGCGTATTTAACTCTAAAAGATTCCAAGAATTTAAATCCATCCTTTCCAAATCTAATATTATTTAATCCTCCAGATTGTTCTAATTGCAATCTATTAGTAAACATATCAGAAGAACTTATTGATCTTGCGGATCTATCTGATGCATCTGTTAAGATATCATCTATAGTATTTTGATATCCTTGAGCTTTATCCATTTTTTTATTAGCTTTTTTCCTGGCTTTATTAGAAAATAATCCATATTTTTTTCCAGATAGACCTCCAGCATCTGTAATGAATTTACCAGTTCCTGTATAAGAAGAGTTATTAGCAATATTTTGATCTACAGTAAATTTTCTAGATTTTTTTCCAAATGCGTTATTTATTAATCCTACAGCACCAAGATTAAAAAAGCTACTTCCTAAAATAGCATCAGCTGTAGTCATTTTATCTGTTCCAATTCCTAATTTTTCTAATCCATTTCCTACTAATTTACCTGCCTTCATTATACCTCCAATAGCAGGATTTATACTCATCATTATACTAGATACAGCATCATATCCAGCATCCATTCCAGCTGTTATATTTCCCTTCTTTCCAGAATAATCTTTTGGCATTAAAGATGCTCCGAGGTCTAATAAAGAAGAAACATTATTTATATTACTAACATTAGTTCCGGGGTTATTAGATAAATTATAAGTAGCTACTGTACCCTTTAATTTATTCCATCCTCTACCTAAAGCTCCAGGTCCTGTTTTTCCTAAAGTAGCATTTTGTAATGCCATTGTATTTAATTTAAGAGGTTCGCTAGCACTAACTGCACCAATTAATGGTTCACTTGATGTGAGTACTCCTCCAATATTAAATTTTTTCATTTTAATTTATTTAACAAAAACTTATTTCAAACATTGTTTGTAATGCGGTAATAATAACTCTCTTATCTCCACTATATTTAACTCTAATCTTTATATACTTATCTCTAGGTCTAGTTTCTTCAATTTTTAATTTAATATTCCCTTTACTCCCTCTTTGATATTTAAAAGGTTCTAAAGTTACATTAACAAAATCTTCTTGATATCTAGTATTACCTTTAATAATACCACAAGTAGACATATCCTTAATAGGTTGAATTCTTCTTAAACTATACTCAGATAATCTATCGTCATAAAATATAATAGCAGAACTTCCGATGTTATTATTATTACAATCTTTATTATCAATGAATTTTATATAATTATCTACTTCATTTTCTTCTTTCTCTCCCTTTTGTACTAAATATGAACCTTCTTTTAAATCTGGGATGTTAGAGAAATCATAAGCATCACCAATTACTTCAAATGAGACTAATTCTGGGAGGACATTATTTGAGATGATAAAGAGATTTGTGAAGACTTTATGGTATCCAACATTTTTATTTACAACAAATTCGAATTCAAATGGGTCATAGGATAGAGGTATTCCTTTTGAATCTCGTTCTTTATACCATGAAGTTGGGTAGATTTTTTCTTTGTTGTCAAATATCCCAGCTACTCCATGTCTCCAGAAATATGTAGGATTTTCCCAAGTTTTGGAGAAAGTTCTTATATAAACTACTCCAGTATAAATACTACTAGCATCTACTTCTAATTCCTCTATATTTGATGCTATAGACTCATTTCTTCCTCGAATTAATTCTGATCGAATATTTAGATTTATATACTTATCCTTTTCTAAATATTTATTTCTAATAGTACTATCAGATGATTTTAATATTAACCATGTCTGTCTATTTGAAACTTTATTATTTATTTTATCCTCATGAATATATAAATAAAAATCTTCATTATCTGGATAGATATCATTATTTATAAATTCATATTTAGCATATTTAATCCTAAATTTATCAGGATCTATATCTAATTTAACATCTAATAATCCTACTGCAATATCCTTTCCATTTGTAATAGAAGAGGTAAGATCTGGAATCTCTATTCCTTTATATGTAACTAAAGGATTATTAATCGGATTTAATATACTTCCCCAACTTACTTTATTTGAATAAGTAGTAGGATCTCTTAATATAATCCCTTTAGCTGCAACTGAACCCTCCCATGTAACTGAGACCTTAGATATATTCCTAGAATCTTCTTTATTATTTGTAAAGAATACATTAGATATATTTTCCGACATTAATGGAATCCATGAATATCTAGTTGTCCATAGTTGTAATTTTTCATTATAGCATAAATTCCATTCTTTAGTTGTTATAAATTCTCCTACTGGATTTATATCTTGAATATCATCATAGAATGTAAATAATACATCAAATTTAAATTTATTAAAATGTGTTTTTACATTCCGCAATCCTAAGGTAGTGCTTCTCTCTCTTTCAGTAAATGAAATATTATCATTTAAATATTTCTGAATTTTAAAATCAGATATAATCTCAAATGATTTTCCATTTGTTCTCCAAATCTTTTTAGCAAAAGTATCGACACCATATACATAATTATCTGTTTTTAATATAGAGTCCTTCCACTGAGATCCATATAATTTAGATAATAAAATAGGACGTTCTGGGAGAACATTATTGGAATTTAAATATACTGGATTATTTAATTCTCCAGCTGTTTGAATTCTTTCATTTATTGGTACAATTCCAACTCCTTTTTCGAATACTACTACTAAATCTCCATACCATTCTACAATAGATGTAATAGTTCCATATTCTTTATTATAATCTCTATAATTATTTAATTGGAATACTCTATAATTATTTTTAAACGCATCAGATATATATATATCAGAATACATTATTCTATTAGAAAAATCATTTTTTATATATGGAACATCCGGAAGAATAAAATAATTCTTATCTGATGTAGAACTATTATATCCAGAATTATATACTGTACTTTCAGGAATTTTATACTCTCCAGATGCATTAAATCTAGATATAGGATAAAATGTTCTAGGATGTCCATTTAAAGCTGCTTCTGAGGTATTAGATTCATCTTCACATCGTAATGCTAAATTTATATTAGATAAACATTTTAATGTAACCCAATGTCCAATTTGAACTGCATTAACATCTCCTCTATTTATCAGTTCCGCTTTTTCCAAATCTAAAGCTCCATCTTCTGAACCAGTATAATTATCTCTCCATGTATAAGGATCTACAATAGTATCGTTAGTAGGACTTTCCGGATCTTGGAAGTTTCTACACATTCTATGAGTAAAAATACTTATATAACAATCTCCTCTATAACAAACTAATTCTTCGCCTTCTAATGAATCCCACTCATATCTATCACATATAGAATAATATGGAGACATATCACTAAATCTAGCTTTAAAATAATCGACTAACATGCCTTCATTATATCCCGGAACCATTATATCTACTAATTTACAGTATGATTGTAGTCCTTCAATTCCTACATAAGAACCCCAAGATCCCCGTAATAGGTTTTTTGCTTTAGCTTTATTATCTTCTTTACCTAGATATTTAAATTTATATGCAACTTCGGCTTCACCAGCTCTAGAAGAAAAATCTTGCGTTCCAGATGTTTTTAATTGAATGTTATCATCAATATAAGTTAAATTTATATTTTGATACCAAGATCTACTACTATTACCTTCTTTATTTTTAAAGAAATTCGGAAATGTATAATGTCTATCATCTCCCCTTTGGGTAATATAATTTTCTGTAGTATTATACGTTAAATATGAATCTCTAAGAACAAATTTAGATCCATTAAATATCTGAGAATATAATTCATTATTTAATTCTGCTTCTGGAACAATAGCAGCATATGGTAGAATATCATTAGAATATAATAATCTATTATTAATATCATTTTCTAAAATACTATCCCCATTACTATTGGCTATGAAAGATTCAGTCATTCCTAACGGTTTACCGTCTCCACGTTTTACTGGAAGAACAGGGATCTTAGAATTTAAATCTAATCCTATAGTTGCTCCTTGACAATATACTGTTGGAATTCGTTTTTGACGTACAAAAAAGAATCCTTTAGTATATTTTTTTAATTCTTTTATTAAATTCTCAGTATCCTTCCAAGTAGGATAATCGGAGTTATTTTCTGAATTCTTAAATATGAATTTAATACCTACTGGTTTATTATATCCATCATAAGTAGAGTTCTTTTCAACACTTAATTTAACTACACCTTTAGCATTATCCAAAGAAGATTTTATAAATCCATTCTCTAAAACTTCTATATAATTTCTATCTCCCGGAAGTTTGGTATCTTTATTCCAATTATATATAGATTCAATTTTTTCAGTATTCTCAATTCCTAAATTCCTTCCCCGGATATTAAATACTGGAGACAATGTAAAGTCATTCATTATATATACTATTCCAAATCTATATATATCTTCCCAATATCCTACTCTATGATAGATATTATATACATTATAATACATTCCGGAGGTTTCTCTACTAGATCCAACTGGTGTGTAATACCCATTATCTAATGATATATCTCCAACCTCATCTTCTGTATAAACTTCTGGAATAATACGCAAGGATAGGTCAGCTAATTCTTTATACGGAATAGTTGTTTTATTTACATTACTTAAAAATAATCTATTTTGTACTTGAGCCTGAGATTTAGCATTTTCTACAATACTATATTGGATATTAATATCATCTAAACTAATTTCTGACGTAGGTTCTATACCTGTTATAGTAACAGTACATACAGTATTTATTACAGAGAAGCTATTAACTAATTTATATGCTTTTGTAATCTCTGTTCCATTTTCAGTACTAGTGGATCTTGTATAATAGATATTTAGATAATCATAAGAATCGTCTATATTAGTTATAGTGAATCTAATAGTTTTATACGCATTAGTATCTAATATTCCACCTTTTATAGTTTTTATATCACTAATATCTCCTATATAAACAGAAACAATTCCTGATTCAGCAACAAAATCAGTCTCGTTTCCATCAGAGTCTTGATATTTAAAATAAAATACATAATTTCCAACCTTTAATTCTCCTCCAGATTCCACACCGTCAAATCTAATAATTGGAAGAGTTTTTATAGTTTTATATAGTTTAGTTTCCCCATCTAAGGAATTTTCATCATATATATTAGTATCATTATTCCCATTTCTATCTATAATTTTATACATTCCATTTTCAGTTGGAGTAAAACGGGAATTTATAAGTCTTGGGGGATTTAAATCATCATTAAGTATAAGATTTACGCTTCCATCATACGATTCTTGAATTTCTATATCAACTGGATTATTTATACTAAAATTTAAATCTTTAGTACTAAAATCAACTAAATCTCCTTTTCTATTAGATGTAATCAATCTTCCCTCATTACTGCCTGGATTATTGACTTCAATTTCTCCTTTACTGTTAGTATGGGCCCATTCTTTTGGACTTAATGCTTGTCTTGGTGTATATTTAATAGAGGAATATTCAGCAGCTGCTTCTGAATATATATTTTTAACTTCATCTTTATTAATATTATCGTTATTAGAACTTATTATAAATAAAGTATCTATATTCTGATCCGTAATATAAATTTCTTTTTCTTTAAATATACCACTATCATCTATAGGTTCAATTATTTTTAAAGTAGCAGGAACTTCTGTGTCCCCACTTTTTATTACATATCTTCCATCTGTAGCTTTAAGATATCTATTTCCGGATAATCTTAAATTTCTAAATGGATTATATTCATATGCTAAAAACCCTTCCGTTTGAAAAGTTTTATACATAATATCAAATGAGATATCAAAATTTAAAGTTATAAAAGGAGTCATATTTAATTGGTAACAAGTAGCTGTAAATTAGTAGGTATAGTAAATCCAGTGTCAACAGTATTTCCCTTCACAACTAGTTTTTTATTAAATACCAAATAATCTGGTTTTTTATAATCTCCGGTACAACAATTTCCGGATATATTTCTAAAAGCATACCAATCAAATTGTCTATTTTCCCCATTTCCGAAACTTTGTCCTATTAAATGTATATTTCTATCTAAAATACTAAACAAAGGATGTACAGAAAATGTTCCATCATATTTTTTAAAATACAACTTTTCATTGTTAGTATCATACATATTATCTAAATCCTTAGATATATATGTAGAATAACTACTTGCTTCAAGATATATATTTTTAACTTTATTTAAACTAGAGGAAGACAAAGAAGAGCTAAATGTATATTTATAAGGTATAATAGCTGAAAAAGGAGCTTGTGTAGTTTCTATTGGTACATAATTCTTCAATTTTTCTTTATCTGGATCATTATCTGTTTTTCCATATCCAATATAATACTGTTTATCTTTTAATGAGTCTATATATGTATTTATTATTTCAGTAACTTTACTATTTAAAGACTCAGTACTATTAATGTTAATATCTATTGAAGAAAATGTTCCAGTTAATTTTATATTTCCTTCTAATATAGTATCGTAAGTATTATCGTATTTAATTGTATCAGAATTAGGTATAGTATAAGGATCTTTAGAAGCACCAGATACTTTACTCGCTCTATATAATCCCGAAAATAAATTTTTAAATCCGCTTCTTATACTATCTGCACTTATACTATTTCCAGCTCTACTACCACATACATTTGATACACACATAGAATTATTATAAAATTCTATTATAAAATATGTAGAAGGATAATATGTTTCAGGACTATATAATCTTTGACATTCTCTACCATTCCAATCTTGCACAATTGTATCCAAAGAATCTCCATCAGTATCTCCGGCAATTGCTAATATTCCCACTTTATTATTTCCCAATCTAGATTTTAACTTATTTTCTATTGCCGCAAAAGGATTTGCTGCATTCACAGTTTGACTTTTATCAAATCCTCCTTTATTAGAGTCTCTAATGATCCATTTAGATGAAACATCAGAGTCAGTAGTAAAAATATCATCTAATCCATCTCGAATACAGATCCAGTCTCCACTACCCTTATTATCATGATAATAAGGTATTCCAGTTGCAACTTCAATGCCATTATATCCAAGTAATCCTACAGGTTCCCACTTATTATATTCTATTTTATCTCCTGGAATATCTATAGTATATGTTCCCGATTTTACTTGTTTATTTAAAGTTGCAGTTATAATGAGTTCTCTAACATTTTCATCATTCTGAACTTTATTATCACTTACAACAGCTGATGGAAAAATTAATGAAGTTCCTGTAGTAGTTAAACTATAATTAGATGTATTAGATGAATAGGTTATATCTGCATCTAATATTCCAAAATTAAGTTTATTTATTTTTCTAAGTTTATATTCCGAACTTATTGTAGAAGTATTATTTATAGTTGTTTCGTATTGTATTCCATCATGTTTTCCTTCTAAAATTAGATCAGAAGCTGATGTTAGTGGGAGTGTTTCGGAGACACTTCCACTAATTTTTTTATGAACAATAGTTGGACCAGTAACATTCTTCTCAGATAAATTTATAGCTGAATCAGATATAACTGTTATATAATCCTCAACTTTAAGTGTTGAAAAGTTCTTAGTATCTTCTGTAATAGCAGAAGTATAATAAGAATTAAATTGTCCATTTGTGAAAAGAGTATATAAAGCATTATATTCTTCAACCTCAAATTGGTGTTTTTCTGTATCTTTATTAAAGCTTAATCCACATATTCTACATATATAAAAATTATTATATCTTAATCTAGTATATTCAGAATTATATGCATAGTCAGTCTGAGTACTAAAGTTCTTATATATTCTAGTATCATTTCCTAATTGAGGTTCTATTTTATATATCCACGGTAATCTAGGATTAGATATAGAAGAAACTTTAGTATCTATATTCTCTTGAGTAGTTTCTCCAGATACTATTTTAAAATAATCTTCTAATCTTGAAGAATCTAATAATAAATAATAATTAGTGCCAGAAGATTCTAAATAATTATTTTTGAAATTTGTAATAGCGGAATCTATATCTTCCACCTCCTTCCCGTTTTGATAATAATAAGGTTCTACTTTTAAATCTTTATCAAAACAATCTATAGAGAAATTATAGGATCCTGAAATAGATTTAGATAAAGGATATATAAGAGATGCATTTGCGGATACATCATAAAATTCTATATACATTACATCACACTTATTTAATCCGTTTGATGTTCCTCTAACAAAGAAGTCTGTAGTAATAGTAACCCTTTTAACTTCTCTTCCTTCTATATTAGTAGTACTAGTAGTAGAATATCTCCATATATTAGATTCTTTACTAGTTAATAGATCTCGATAATTTAATACTGTTGTATATTTAAGATTCTCAAACCATTGGAATCTTGAATATGGTTTTATAGTTATACGTGTATCTTTTCCTTTACTTAATTTTAATAGCTCATGTTTAATTGATATTACGGGTTGTGGAATATTCTCTCCGGGCTTTAAAATAAACTCTGGATTTAAATCGGGATCTATTTCTTCATCCTCATAGGTACCTTCTTCATCTTTTTCTATTCTTACTCCATATACATTATTATAACTATCACTTTCACTATTAATAATAAGCTCTACATCATAATCATCCTTACCATTTTCAGTTACATCTCCTATCTCAATATTAAAAAAATCAATAGGTTCTATCTCTAATACTATAATTAAATATCCATTAAATCTAGAACTATATGTATTATATAATGAGGGATCCTGAACTGTTTTTAATTGAATATTACCTCCAAATGCCTCTTCTTCTGTATAAAAAAACTTTCTAACTTCGTTTGTGAATACATTAGTTTGATCTTCTATATAAGTAATGGATCCATTTTCATTTACAGTAGCGAGATGTAATGAAAAAACTCTTCGTTGAAGTTTCCCGTTACTGAATGTAGTATTATAATTTTTATAAGTTTCTATAAAGTCATTTATTGAAGAGCTGTTACCACTAGGAGTTATATAAATCAGAAATTTATCTCCAGGTCTTAAAACCATTCGCTGTAGTAAAGAAAAATCAGCTTTTAAATAAGTAATTTGTAATCCTTTACTCTTCCCTTCTGGATATAAAGTACTATCAAGTATATCAGTATCTATATCATCCATAGATAATTCTTCCGAAGATATATTCCTTTCTGGAGATGGAAATGAACCTAATTCACATTCTCCAGTAAGAGGATTCATCGATGCTATATATATAATCCCTCCATATTGCTTTATCCCAAGAGGTATAAAATCTTTCTTTAATGCACAAGACTCAACTCTTCCATTTCCAGAGTCATTTTGTAATATAAACTCATTACCATCAAAAGTTATAATCGTTCCATTTAAACAATCTGTTAATACTGTATTCGGAACTACAGTATCATTCATATCCATTAATAATCCTCCATTAAAGGAGTTTTGAGCTGTTTCCATATTAAAATTCTGTTAAATCTTCTCTAGTTATATTATCAATTTTAGTAAACTCATATCCATCAAAAGATCTTTTCAAGAAATATTCCGCATCTTTAGTAGAATAATTCTCAAAAAATACCTTATATCCAGGAATTCCGTATAATTTAACTCTAAAGAAATGGTCATAATTTAAATTAAGCAAGCACTCATCGAGCACTCTATATAAGCATACATCCCCAAAATTAAACGTAATATTTCTTTTATTTAAATAAATAGATTTAAACTTCTCTTCAGTTAATCCAAAATAACAATACCCCCACCATTTAGTCCTACGCTGTCTATATAAAAACCTCATCTTAGTAATCATCTTACTAATAGCATATCTAATTTTATGAGCAATACTTTGAAATGTAACTCTTCCAATGAGAAATTTAAACATCTTACCATCTATTTTACTAGATAAATAAACATCACTATTATTAGATATTACATAATATAAATATCTATTCCCATATTTAATAATAGTAGTTAAATCTTCTATACTAAATTCCGGAAATCTTTCTTGTAATATCGGGAGATAATCCTTTAAATACTTAATCTTATTAGCCATACTTATTACCACTATTTACATTATCAAAAAATTCTTTAGTTAAGGAGTAATTTAACATTACTCCTCTAGTTAAGGTTCCTTTTTTACCTTTCTCATAGAATAATTTAATTTGTGGGTATTTATACTCAGAATCAAAATAATTATACATTGTATTTGTAGAAGTCTTTAGATGATTTAAAAGTTCTTCTCCTTTAAGTATTTCAATCCCTAAAATCATTCTTTTTCTGGTTGTAAATACGAAAGTAGTACTATTTCTGATAATATCCAATATTACTAAATATAAAAAGTAAATATAAATCCTACAACACCATAATCGGAGTTCTGCACCATTTTTATAATTCTTTTTAAGCATTTTTCTAGATACTTCTAACTTCTTTAAATCGAATTTTTCGAACAATTCAGGTGCGGAAAATGTATAACTAAGAGAAGATATTGTTGTATTATTATATTTCATTACTTCTCTGGTTTAAATGATTTTCCGTAAGATTTTCTATCAAAGCTAGTTATTACATCTAAAATCCTATTCATATCGTTTTGAGATACTTTTTCCGGAACTCTAGCTCTTTCACATAACCTAGCCCATTCTAATTTTATATTCTGAGCCATTTGATATGTATTAGGATCTCTAGTTCTAATAGCTTGTTTATATAAATCTGTATAAGCACAATATGCTGCAATTGCTTCGGCCTCTTTAGAATTTATATAAGGAAATCCTTCTTCATCTAGAATTTGTTTCCTATATAAAACTAATACATTCTTATAATCTTTATCAAATAATAAAGTATTTTCCCTCATTTGGTAATTTAATAATACTCCATAATCATATAATAAGGATTTATTATATTTCCAGTATTCTATATACCGTTCTATGTAATTAGTAATAACTTGAGGCCAACGTTGTTTATTAGATGTTTTTTGAGAGTCTATAAAATTCCCAAACACTGCTTCGATACTAGTAACATCACATGGGAGTTCTAATTCCCCGTTTACAACGTCTCCAACAAATTCTTTTATCTCAGTTTGTTTATTTCCTATCTTATCATATGCAATCATTCCTGAGGATTCAAATTCTAATTGGTCTATATTTAAACCATAATTAGTTTGAATATATGTATATGCTGTGTGAAAATTTAAATTCTTCATATGTTAATTAAATTTGGAGTTTCTGAACCTCTATAATATAAAAATCCTTTATATTCGTGATTATTTCTTCCGTTACAATAGGTACTAAAGTTTCCTAAACTATATCCAAGTTCCATAGCAGCTTGTGACATATTATCCCATTCTCTAATAAACTCTCCATTTAAAGAATATTGTTTAACTTTAGCTCTAGCATGTTTATTTTTTATATTAATTGTATCGGGAATATCATCAAAATCTTCTTTATATCTCCAAGTATAATCTCCACAATAATTTCTATATCCTCTACATACTTCCCCTATTGTACTATCTTTCACCTTATAATATACCGCTGCTTTATGAATAGATGACCATTCTCTAATAAATTTACCGTCTAAAGAATATTGTAAAATAGGTTTTGCTAATTCTGACTCATGTGTTTCATAGAATTTTGTTATTGACTCTGAAAGTTTTTGTTTTGTTTCTTCTGTTATAACATGTGAACATGTATTTCCACCTCTATCACTATTATAACCATTATAAAAAGAGTCAAACATCTCTATATATTGTATTTCTTTCTGATTTAACAAATCTCTAACTTCTTCTTTTACATAAGATTCTACAGCAAAAAGAATTTCATACTCAAAATTTTTTGGTCCATATTTTTTTCTAGCATTATTTATTTTTGGACCTGCATAAATTTCATCTTTTTCATTTAAAAAATCATTTCTTCTTCTTTTCTCATTTATAGTTTGTCCTATGTAACATTTTCCGGAAGGAGAAGTATATTTATAAATTACTCCTCTAATTAATTTATTTTCCATATATTTCTATAATTATATCATGGTTTAGGTACTTGATCGTTTGGAAGTTGTATTGTGTTTAAATTTTTGTACCATCTCACTTTTTTTTCCGTAATCCTTCTCTTAATATCATTAGTCAAGAAGTTCATATTAGATACCTCTTCTGCATTACAACAAGTAAATTGTTCTAATTGTCTAGGATCTTTAAATACGGCTATTATAGATAGTGTTTTAATCAACGGAGCATTAAATATATAACAATCATACATCCCATTTTCATTAGGTGCTGTATCTATATAAATATAAGGCTTTCTTCCTAACCACCTATTATACTTATGATACTGATAAGATATATCAGTATAAATTTTAAATGGAGTATTTCTATCAACAGTTCCGAAATACTGAATTGCATCAACTCCTAAATCTGTAACAATTTGAGGTATTTCTACATGAGGAATATTAGTCTCTCTAACATTTAAATTAGAATTACATAAATTACAATTCTCTATAGGTTTACAGTCTACCTCTAAACAATTAATAGATGTAACTAAATCCTTAACCGGAAGAAGTCCTTTTAAAGCATATTCTTTTATTATAGTTAACCTCTCATCTATTATATCATCCTCTAACTGTTCAACGGATAAGGATATATTAGATGTAATACCTCTTAATCCTGATAAAATATCATTTAAAATCGCAGAGGCTAATTTATTTAATTCCATATAGTATAATATTTAAAAAGGCAGATAAGAATATTATTATCTTACCTGCCTTTTATTAAATAATATATTTTCTTATATTAAGTGGTTACAGTTACATTAACAGTTAATACTGTAGCAGCTCCTTTTTTATAAGTTACAGCTACAGCAGAATCTGTAGTAGCTTTACCAGTAATCTCTATTCCTTTTACCGTAACCTTGGTAGGATCGGCAGAAGATACAGAATCATATTCGGTAATCTTAATATCTACATATTTCTTCTCATTTACTTTCAATGTCATAGTCTGAGTAGCCGCATCCGTACCAGTATTATCGGAAGCTTTTTCTACATCATCTATAACTACTCCAGCAGCTTTTACAGCAGTTTCGAAAGTATCTGAGATAGAGGTATTAACCCAGAAAACAGCTTTAGTGATAGATACTAATTTCTCACCTACAGCACCCATACCAGTATGATCTCTTTCACACTCATAATCAAATACGTATTGATTATAAGAAGCACCCGGTACAATCTTAGAATCATCATTATCCTGATTAAAGATTCCAGTTCTAAGAGAGGTTTGGATCTGTACATTTTTCAACATCGTCCAATAAGTACCAACACCTTCTTGAGCAATTTGGGTATTAGTTCCTGTTAATATAGTAGTGTATACGGGTTCTTTAGGATAATAATTACCTAAAGCAGCAGTACTAAAATCTTCCAATTTCTGTACTTCCAACACATTAAATAGTTGAAATTCATTAGCAGAAGTTATAGTAATTTTAGCACCTGCAACAGTAGCTTTAAATCGTAGATTATTATAGAAATTACCTTGTTTCTTTATAATATCAACCAATTTACTAGCAATATTAGCAGCAGTATCGGTATTAACTACATCTAAATTAGCATAAAACATTCTCCGACGCCTATCATCCATAGTTTCAGCGAAATATGAATCAGCAGATCCGGAAAGCTGCATACCAATAGCTAATCTAATATGATTTATTACACCAGCAGTTGTGGGTTTAACAGCATCAGTAATAGTAATTTCAGATACAGATACCTGAGGATTTGAAGCTGATGTCTTATATATCTTCCCACCTTTAATATTTGCAGTTTTATAATCTCCTACACGAAGAACCCTAAAACCTTGTTCACCACTTATCTGATTATCGAACTTATTAAGTCCACTAAGCGAATCTTTCGCACTATTAATAATTACTTCATTTACAAATTCAAACATGTTTTTAAATTTTATTTGTTAGGGGAAATTGGTGGAGCTATTGTTTGATTAACTATAGGATTAGTATTTAATCTAGGATCTCTATGTCTCTCTAAAAATAATTTCACCATAATATTTATTATCTCATAACATACATATTTAGGAAACTCTAAATCCTCCAGAATATCATCTTCGCTCTCTAAATCATTCGGAGTTAGGATTAATTCATTTGGATATTTAATATAATCTATAGATATATCTGAAATACTTATATCTTTATTATCTCCATAAAACAATTTCATAACAACAGGAGTTCCGGTTTTAATTTGTCCGGAATCATCGTTATATATGTAATAATAAGGTGTTTTATATGAAGGTTTAAAATAATAATTATTTAATATTCCAGGATATTTATCAGATGTTAATCTTCTTGCTCCCTTTTTAATTACTGAATTAGAATCACATTTAGAATTAGGATTATTAAATGTAATTACACAATTTTTAAGATGAAAATAATCGCTAGGTAGAGTAAATAATATCTTATCTCCTTTATCTATTATACTTCCTCCAGATAAAGTTGCTGTCATATTTAATACTCTAAGATCATCATCCTCTTGTTGATTCATATCACAAAAGTTATATTTAGTATTTATATACTGAATAACACTTTTATAATAATAATAATTAAACTCGTCTAAGAGCATACTGGGAGCTTTTTGTTTTTCTAATTCTATAAGTACTGCTTGATAGACTTGTTTTAAATTCATATTATGTATTATTTACTAGCTTTACTAGTAGGTTTACTTTTATTTTCTAATGGAGTTTTTTCAGCATCTTCTAAATCTTTTAATATTTCGGAATCAGACTTGGAATCATCCAAAAAACTTTGTGTTGAAGATACTTCATTTCTTGCTTTTAAATCCTCAATTCTTTTATTATCCTCAGAAATAGCTTCTATAATTACATCTTTATCTTTTACAGAAATTTCTTGAATCTCTCTTAAGATCCTATCAGTAATAAGTTTGTTCTTAGGATTCTTCATAAAATCAATACAAGAATCTGCATCTCTACCTATAATATCATTATCATTATAAGTATATAATCCAGCTTTCTGTCGTAGAATACCTTTTTGCTTAGCATATGTAAATGCAATTAGATATTTAGTATCATTACTTTCAAATAAAGAAATAATCTTATCAGCGTCTTTCTTAGCAATTTCTGTTAAGAATTCTTCTATTTCCTCATCATAAGCATCTTTTATATATTTACCTAAAAGCATTGCTCTAATTCTTAAAGCATCTCTTGAGGCGTTGTAGATATAATTTAATGCTTTATTTAATTTCCTTGAGGCCGTATTACGTTTCTTAGTATCCTCAATAATACGTTCTACATAATAAACTGCTTGAGGTCCGATTTTTTCCTCTGGTCCTACTAACATCTTACCACTTTCATCAAATTTCCCTCTATTATCAAAAATAAGATCGGAGAATTTAATAGCTTCCCATTGTTTTGCTTTTATAGGATTACTCAAATCAAATTCATCCCCATCTTTAATAAAGAATCTATCAGTAGTACGAACGAAGTAATCCAAAGGATTATCATCCTTACCTAAGATAATATTTCCGGATGAATCTACATTTCTAACACAAGAAGGATACTCTCTTGTTAATGGATTTTTAACTGGAGAAATTGACATTCCAGCATGATTAGGACCAAAACGGCTACGTAAATGTATTACCGTATCTAATTCTTCTTTTAAAGCAGTTACACTTATACTCATATTCATTGATCATTAAATATTATAAATTTAAAATAAAGAGGGTTATTAGCCCTCTTTATATTTATTATAGCGGATTCTGTCTAAAGATAACAGAACGATAGGGTGCGTATACTGATACGCCGCTGTCATTGATATTTAAATAAGATCGTTACTCTTATTTGAGCAGCTGCTCCACTATGTCACCATAGTGATTAGACTATATCTTTAACTTAATCTTTGATATATTTAAATACAAATCCATGTGTTTTATTTCTAAAACCTTTAAGAACCTCTCTACATTTAGGATGTTCTTTTGCACATTCCGCAACTGTTCTCCAGATTTTTATTAAATTTCCATCTAGATCATATTGTCCAACTTTACAACCTTTATCTAAAGAAGATGGTTCGTATTTTTTAAAAGTTGGTTCGGTGTAATGTGTCCATAAACAGTTATTATATAATTCTCCAGATTGAATAGCTTTTTTTATATCCGACTTTTTACATTTAGTTTCTTTTGAAGCGTCAGATAAATTATAAAAAGTCTTTATTAATTCACCATTAGGATTATATATAGATACAAATTTTATTGTCCTATTGTCTATATCTGTTTTTATAATATCCCAAATCTTTGTTTTATCTTTTATATAATAACAGTAATCTAATAATTTAGATTTTTGAACTGCTTCATCTACACATGCTCTAGAGAACTTAGTTTCTTGAATAATTTGATTTACAGAATTCCAAGTTTTTAATAAATTTCCGTTTATATCATATTGATATATTTCAGATCTAATACTTTTAGTATATTCTGTTACATCAAGTTTATCAACCTTTTCTCTAGACCAATAAGATTCAAATGCAGAACGTTTATCATTTATTGCCATTTTAAACCTAGCTGGATTACATTGGAAATGTTCTACCGCAAATTGAAATCCATCCCATTCTTTTACGAAATTTCCTTCGAGATCATATTGATATAATTTCTCGTATATAGATCCTCCAATTCCTCCTAAAGCTACATTATATGTATCCTTTCTTTTCACAAAGTCTAATGTAACTAATTCAGCCTCTTTATTATAAGCTTCTTCTTCTGTATCAAAAATAAAGAGTATAGCTCGTTTGAAATTTTTATATCCATACTTCTTTACAGCATTTTGGAAAGGTGTTTTTGGATTCTTTATAATTAATTTAAGATGACTTTTATCAATTCCATTTCCTATATAACCGTCGAAAATATCAGGATCTTCTGTTTTATGTACTCCAATATAAATTTTGTTATTTACTAAGCACGTTGTGCAATAAACGATATATTTCATTATGTTTGTATTTAAATAGTTTTACTTATCAGTTAAGTTATTTCCCATTTCCCTATCACTTGATAGGTACGTCACAAAGGACTAGTCGTTGAACCTAAATTATACCTGTCCTATTAAGGCTCTTAGTATAATCCTTGGCTGCTGATTGTCTAAGATAGAGTTTCCAGCAATTAAGGAAATTTTTTGTATTAGTATCACTACTAATAGGGGACTAAGCAGCGAAATGTAAAAATCCCCAGTAAATCATCTTCTCGAGCGTTTCTCCTGACCGTTTCCGTCAAGAATCTTCATGTTTCCATGAAGTACAGACTATATTATCACTCCTAAGAGCGTCTCCTCTTTCGAACTTATATAAGTTCTATGCCTATTTAATAGGACTTACTAGTCGTTGAACCTTTTTCTTTATTTAAAGAAACTTGGCTGCGGATTATCTAATATTTAACCTTGTTACTATACCGAAGTAGTTACCTTCGCCATATAATTATTGCTAATTATATTTAGTAGTTAAATCTCTAAAGATGTTCCCGCAATTTAGGAGATTAGGATCCAAAATGATTCAGATCCTGCAACTGGTGTGCTGGCGGTTCCTCCCGATACGCCATCGAGACCCCCGACCCCAATTACATCAGTTTTAATCATATCACAGCCCTTGAACGTCCAAGATTCAATAGCTGGTTTTCCGTTAGCTAAGTCCGGAGTTAAGTCAAGAATAAATCCAAATGCTTGATCAGGATATTCTATATTTAAAGCTTTATCCGGCATGAAGGTGCAGTTTGTTATCCTATAGGCTCTTTATCCTATAGCTCATATAATTTATCATCTTATATGCTCAGACTATATCATCATCTTATATTTAAATAAGATGTCCCACACTCGTGTCTCTATTATATTCTGTATTGCTACAGTTTCAAGAATTAGTCGTTGAACCGTCATGAGTTGTTAACCTCATGCTAGGCTGCTGATTATCCATTTAAATTGAAGGACTTCCAGCAATTCATGGGATTTTACAAAGTGAATTACTTCACTAAGCGACCATTTGATCGTATTACCTTGATATTCATAGCTAACAAAAGTATTACCTACTTTAACACCATCAACCGTTTCACCTACTTTCTTCTTCATACCAGAAGATTTACTATACATCAAAGTAGCAGTAGGAGTCCACCTTCCAATTTCATTCATCAAGTTATCACCAATTTGATTCCAGAGTAAAGAGTTACAGATTAATACGTAATCATTACCTGTCAAATTCTTTGATTTAGAGGTCAAGAAACTTAATGCTTCTTTGAAGTGTGAAGTAAGTAATTGATCGAAAGAAATTAAGTATGCATATCTTTCTATTTGAGGAATTATCATTTGTGTTAACTTTATATTACTATAAAGATCAGACTATATCTTAATCTTATATAATTCAATTATTAAGATTCCCTCCATTTCGAGAATTATTTCTCTACTCCTTATCGGATAGTCGTTGAACGTTTCTTATAAAAGACTTCGCTGCTGATTGTCTTTATATTTAAAGATATTCCAGCAATTAGAAGGGTGTTTCAGTATTTATCACTAAATAAAGCGGCAAATTTCTTACCGTCGCCTATATACACTATTTATACTTTATATCACTATAAAGATTAGACTATATCATCAACTTATCTTGTAACAATTATTTTTATTTAATTATTTAAGTTGTTCCCTGCTTCCATATATAAATATGTACGTCCGAAGACTAGTCGTTGAACTTTCATTAAATATGATATAAATATATACAATATTTAATGCTTAGCTGCTGATTGCCTTTAAGTAGCAGATTAAAGATATTCCAGCAATTCAAGGAATTTAATTTATCATACTGTTTCCAGTATGCGACCCATGTTTAACATAGACGTTTGTTAAAATTTCCCAGGTCTCTGCGTTTGCGAATCAATTATAGTCGGTTTTCCGTTCTTATCCACATTACTACGTGCCCAAAGATCATGTTTAGCTTTAACTTCCAAGAAATTCTCAATCAAGGTCTTTTCCATTGAAGTCATAGTAAACAATTTCTCACTTCCCTTAGTCTCAGTATCACTAATTTTCAAGAATACATCTTCATTAGCTAAATAGGCTTGAGATGCATCAATATCATTTCTATGTAAGGTCAAGTAGTTACGATGAACCTCCATATTAGACTGATATTTAGTCGTTCCAAAGTCGTGATAATCAAACGGATGAGCATTTGATAAGAAGTGAGTAGTCATACCAGGTTGACACGCAGAAGTATCAAGATACGACATATAATCAGTATCGATTAATCGAACAGTGTATTCATAATATTTATTACTTCTCCAAATTGGACGAGCAGTAACATAACACTGTTGATGTGATTTATCTATCACGAAAATATCATGTTTATCATAGTATTTTTCTTTAAACAACATCCGAATTTCAGTTCCTCCAACACCATCGCCTTCTGGAACAGCAACAAACGGAATACGTTTAATGAACCTATTCTATTTAAAGAACTTAGACTATATCATTTACTTATTAGTATGATATTTAAAGATATAATCTTCATAATATTTATCTCCCATCTGGATATTTTTTAATTTATGTGATGGGATATTGTATTTTTCTCTTACTTCTTTTATAGTATTTAAAGTCTCTATATAATTTCCGTATTTATTATATACATCAATCATTATCCCCTTAGAATAATATTTAGCTGGAACCTTAGACACTTCCGTAGTAGATAAATAATAATCCTTATACCATCCCTCGTTATAAGATAGTATATTCCGAATTTTAGCCCATGAATGAAGATTTATAACCTTCATTACTTCTTTCCCTTTAAATCTTCCTATATAATTTCCTTCTTTATCATATACATAATAAATAAGATTCTTACAACTTATCCTAGCCTTCGGAATAAATTCATCTACTAACTTCTTAGATATATAATATTGATTCTGTACTAAAGACTGATTTTTAATAGCTTTACTTATATCTAATATTCCTATATATTCAGCACATTCCTTTTCTGATTGAAACTCATTTAAGAGCTTCCCTTTTTTAGAATATAAATATACAGAAATAGGTGGATTAGATTTCTTACAATATTTAATAACATCTATTTCTGGTTCTAATGCCCAATAAGAATTAAGAAATTCACATTTCTTATCTATAGCATATTGAAATTTTTTAGGAGATTGTCCGTAAAAATCAAATGCTTCTAAAGAATATTCCCATTTCTTTTGTAACTCTCCAGATGTATTAAATTGATAAATTGTTTTATATAAATCTGTATTTAAATAATTATAAGTATGATCCGCTTTTAAATACTCAGTATTTATTAACTCAGATTCTTTATTATACGCCTCTTCTAGAGTATCATAAATATATAAAGTAGTTCTCTCAAATGCTTTTGTTCCATACTTTTTAACTGCATACTGGAATGGAGTTTTTGGGTACATATAAGTACTCGGTTGGTTTATATAAACTCCACAACCTAAATATCCATCAAAAGTATTAGGATCATTTGTTTGATGCACTCCAATATAAATTTTATTTAACTCTCCAACTTTAGATTTTAAATTTTTAGTAAGATATACAATATATTTCATAAGTAATTCAGTTTTTTAATCTTATTTAAATAATAAGATTTACAGGTTTCCCCTAGTCGTTGAACACTGTCTTCATCAAGACCATGCTGCTGATTATCTCTAGTAGCAGTAGAGAGTTCCCAGCAATTTAAAGAATTTATTGTGAACCTCATCGATTCACATCCACATCCCATTCAATAGCAAAAGCATCAATACTCTTACGTCCGGGTTTAGGAATATCTTGATAAACCATATTTTCGATTCTTTCAGTCAAAGCTGATACAGTATGTCCGGGACATAAAGATGCAGCTAAACCTACTCTATGAGTAATTCGTCCCAAGAATTGGGAGAAATCATGAAAAGTTCTTGAGCCATTCATATTGGCCCGATTTGAAATGTATTCTGCTACAAACATTTTAAATTAAATTTAAGGTCTAATCTAACCTTTTAAGTTAAGAAACTCTTTTAAATCTGAATTTTCTATTTTAGTATCTTTACTTGTTGATAGACTAGACGCGTTATTACTACGTTTTCTATTTTTAAGTTTATTTAATTTTTCCAATCTATTTTTAAGATACTCTTCATCATTAAGTACATTATTATAATGTTCATGAATAGCTTCAATTAATTCATCTCCATGAGTAGCATAAAATGCTAATTTAAATAATGTATCCGGATTATCTAAATCACTTGCAAGCTTTGTTCTTCCAGTAATTTGAGGCTTAGTTATATAATCCATTGTACTATCTATATCCGATTCTTCAAGGTCAAAACCTCCAATAGTCTTAATATTTTTTCCAGCCTCTCTAAGAGTACCTATTATCTTATTTAATTCTTCCTCAGATAACTGAGAGTCTTGTTCTTCTTTCTGTTTAGCTTCGGCAGCTAATCTTTCTTCTTCTGCTTTATATATCTCACGTAATTTATTAACCTTTTTCTCAAAAGATTCAGAATTTTCTTTAGCTTTATTTACTTCATCAACTAATTCATCTTCTGTTAAAATATCTCCGTAATTATTTTTCATATATAAAGCATATATATCCTCATCTGATAATTCATCTACCTTATAAACGGCTCCTTCATTTGCTAAATATTCCTCAATTCCTTTCTGTTTGTAATAATTTACTAAAGATTCGGAGTTAAGATTATTTTCACGCATAAATGTAAGAAGATTTATCTCATCGTCGTCTAGGTTATAATCATCTTCTTCTAAATTAAGAAGTTCTATTTGTTCTTCTCTACTTAACTCAGTAAATGGGACACTGTGAATTACTCCGGTTTCAGTATCCTCTATTTTTATATTATTAAAATCTATTCCTCTAGATTTAAGAACAGACTCTAATAAAGATTGTTCGTCTATAACAGGAGAAGTATTCTCCTTTGTATTAACTTCCTCTTGGGAAGTATCTTTTTTATCATCCACATTCTCCTCAGATGATTTTTGAGGAGTAGATTCTTCGTCTAATGAGTTGAAGATATCTAAATCATTTTCATATTCCATATACAATATTTATTATAGAAGTTCTATATATTCCCCAAACTCTGCTAAAGACTTCTTTCTAATATTAAAAGGAGTGGAGGAAATAGTTTCTTTAAGAGAATTTTTATATTTATCATCTAATTCAAATGATTCTGATTCTACATTCTCTTCTAAAATTTTCATAATCTCTAAATCTCTTTTAATTGTAGATAAAGTTAAAGCTTTTTGGCTCGGAACTTCATAACAAAATAACATCAAACTTACATAATTAGCCGGACGCTGTGCATCCACTTTAATGTCAATAGGCTTATTTTCAATAATCATAGTTCATTAATTTTTAGTTATTTATCCACAAATGTAGATAATATTTGTATGTAATACAATAAATAAATAAAAAATTTATTTTTTAATTTTATACGATTGTATCTTTATCTTATCTTTAAAACAATCAGATGTTGCAGTAATTTTACTAATATAATGATTCCGGAATCCTATTGTATTATATCCGAATTCTTTTCTTTTCCTAAAATTATACCAATATATAATATCTCTATAGTCTATTATAGTTATATTTATATCAAAATCTAAAGAATCTATAGTAAGATATAATTTCTCATTATTAATTTCCAGAGTTTCATGTAATGTAATACAATCAATAGATTTAATTATCGGAATACAAGTATCTTTTATTATTTCAATATTATTTAATATAGTATCTCTAATTACTTTAGTTGTGTTTATATTAGCTTTAATTACATTGTCTAATTGTTTAATCTTTAAATCTTTTTTCTCTAATTCCGATTTAAGTAAAGAATCCTTTGATAAAATTATTCTTTTAAATTGTTTCTCTGTTACGATATGTACTTGTTGAAGAGAATCTATTGTACATAATTCTGAGGTATGAATATCTTTTAAATCTCTAATTTCTCTAGATTGTTTATCTACTAGTTTTATTAAATATATTAAGGATATGATAAAGATTCCTAATGTAATATATTTAATTAGTATTGTTTTCATTATTATTAGATTTATTTACATTCTTTCTCCATATAGATGTAATAGTGTCAGCTCCTAATAGAGTAGTACTACATATGAAGAGCATATCTACTATTTCTGGGGATTCTATCACTTTTATTGTGCACCATACACATATAAATAAACAAACTACCCACCCAAAAAATCCACATACTCTCTTAGAACTTAATCCTGAATGAGCTGTGAACATCTTAATAAAGAAATTATTACAGTTCATCTTATTTATTTAATAAAGTATTTAATTTAGATAGTATAAGAGTTAATAATTCATTATTCTCTTTTACATAATCTAATATACATAGTATTTGTTGGGATTGAGGACATTTATCACATCCTTTACATTCCCTTAAAGAATCTTCCATATTATTAAGCGTCTATTGTTAAATATTCTATAACCATTCTAGGATTATTATAATCTATATTACCTTCTTGTATACCTCCAATTTGTAGTCCAATAGAATCTAATGGAATAGCATTAACATTTCCAAAATCCCATAAAAGTACTCTTATATTATTTGATTCATTGATATGATATAACTTATTATTTATATATTCTATTGTGAAAATATTAGCTTCTCCCATATTTCCTCCATATATTATAGGATGATTAATTGGATCAGCATTTCCATTAACGTCTTGTACTACTATTTTAGTTGTTGAGTTAGTAGTATCTGTACTTCTTAATATACTTAAATACTTTCTATCATTAGTATCTGATACTAAAAAAGTTAATAAACAATTATAAGAATTTTCAGAACTTCCAATAGCAGTAATAGTATATCTAAAAGAAACTCTCCAATTATTTTTTCGATTCTCAAATAGATTAGCTATTGATATAGATGAATAATCTTTCATAAACATAGCTCCATAACTATTATGCTGAATTAATCCTAATTCTCGAATAAATGAAGTAACAGAAGATGTAGTTGTATTAGATACTCCATCATATAAAAAAATCTGAGATAATATTTTAATTATATTATCATCTGCTGGAAAATCATATAAACTATAACTACTAAGTGGAGTAGGATCGGCTCCAGAGAGAATAGCTCCATCTTTATGTATAAAATTCATATTTGTACTACTAGGAGATCCTAATCTATTAGCAGCATCTTTAAGAGTTAAAAAATCCTTACTCATATTTCTAAGTTTTAGTTCCGAATACTATCCAATCTATAGTTTTTGGATCTTTTCCTCCACTATATAATCCTACATACGTCTTTGTTACACCCATAACATTACAAGAATATCCAGCTTCATTATTTCCCCGAAATGAACATACAGCAGTTCTTGGTATATAATCTCCTTGTAACGATACTCTAGTTTCAGTATGTCCCTCACATAAAGTACTTCCTATCTCAAATACCAAAGGACCTAATGTCATGACTACATGACCTGGTCTAGTTATATCATGTGTAGTCTCTAATATATTATCTAATTCCGTTATAAACTCCGCCATAATTGATTATTTACTGATAATCCTATTATTAAAAATGTTACAGTTTTATCATCTTTTCCCCCCAGAGAAAATGTTACTCCTGTAGTATTTAAACTAGATATACTTATAGCATATCCTTGTTCATCATTATTTTTTAATGAAGCCATTCCGGTAATTATCCCACTAAATCCTTTTAATGGTACAGAAACAACATCATACCCAAGACAAGTAGTAGTTCCATAAGCGATTCGTAGTCCTTTATAATTTATATATGTAACAGGATCTATCATTTCCACGGAATAGTCCCCTAAATTATCTTCTGTTAAAAATTCAGCCATATTTAATCACGTTCTCCTATTATTAAATAATAAAATTCTTTAGGATCTTTCCCTCCGAGTATGAAAGTAGCCGAGGTATTAGTATAAGAGGATAAATTTACTGTATAACCTGCTTCATTATTATTTTTTAAACAACAGAATACTCCATATACTGATTTAAATCCGGAATAAGTAATTGTTATACCTCTACTAGTTATAGAAGAATATCCTCCAACCATCCTAAGTCCTAAACCTTCAATCCCTCCAGATCCAGTAGAATCTAAAGCTCTATCGTCTACAGTTAGATATTCTGCCATATTATATTATTTTAGCTCTTTGTTTTAATCGATGTACATCATCTTCTAAAGATTGGATTTTGTCTTTTATTATATTTAATTCTAAGGAATCTTTTTTAATAAAGATTCTATGTAAAAATGTTTTAATTTTATTTAGTAACATATTAATTTAATTAATATCCTATAGCTAACCAAAAAAATTCATTTCTGTTATTTACTGGAGCAGTTCCTACTAATTCCACTGTTAGGGAGGAATTTGTGAAGGATTTAATAGTTAAAACATCTCCTTTAGACCAATGACCATAATAGTTATTAGGAGTGAGTTGCACTACACAGCATTTAGTAGGAAATGTTTTTGGATACGATACTGTTGCAGTCATACTTCCAGTATTAAAGTTACTAAGTCCTGACTGTATCAATATCCCCCCCCTGAATAGTATCTGCTTTTGTAGGAGCTGTTTTGGTAAACAAACTATTTAAATTAGCTTCTGTAATAAATTCTGCCATTACTTATCAAATGTTTCTATTTTAAACTCATTTACTATCATCGCCGGATTGGAAAAACTCCATCCTCCTAATATAACTTGCTGATTTTTCATATTTGTTATAGATCCGTTTGTATTATATACTACTCCCGCACTATTATCTGAATAGGAGGAGTTATGATATATATTACCATCACTTTTTAAATCTACTATAGCAGTAAATCCTTGTGTGGCACTAGGAAGTTGAAACAGGTCTATAGTCAGGTATGCGGTAGCAGTTAAATTGTTTTTTACTCTGAATGTAACCCACCATGTTCCGTCACTCTTTCTAATGACATCTATACCACAAGTTCTGTCAGTACCACCATAATATGCTAAGATAGAGCACATCGGATAAAAATTAGGCAAGCTGATATCAGAAGGGCCTGTTATCTGACCTCGAAAAAACAGTCTGAAAGTAGACCAAGTCTTACTAATATCATCAGTAGTAATTTTATCTATGTTATATCCTGCATTCACAGTAAATGTTGCTCCCAGACTCCCTGCTGTAATAGTACCTTTTTTTGTGGCACCTATAGCTCCCTGAGTAAAAGTATTTGTAGGACCATCATACCTGAGAAGGAGAGTCGATCCTATTTGAATATCATCCACAGGAAAGTCATTAAATCCGTATCCAGTGAGAAGATCAGGATTCGCTCCGGCAGTAATAGCTGCTCCTTTTGTTATAAAGGTATATGTGTTTGTATTGCCCGGAAGTCCCAGTTTATTGGAAGCATCCATGACAGTCAGAAATTCCTTACTCATAACAGTTTCTGTATTAGCTTTTTCAAATCTTCTAATTCCTCTCTCAGAGAACAAATCTCTTTCCTATACTCTTCCTTCTCTGCTTCTCTTAGCATATGTTCCTCTTTAAGAGCTTCCTGTAATATAACAGTATATCTCTCATATGAAAATGTTAAAATAGAATTATTTATTTCTCTTACAAGCTCTGGATAATATTTATTCCAGTATTGAGCTGAGGTTCCTATACATAAATCATTCTCGTCCATCCAATTATATTTAAATCCGGGAGAATTTAGTACTAGAGGTAATATATTAGATAAATTCTCTATATTATGTTTATATCTAATATCAGATACAGAAGTTGTTCCAGCTCCGTTTGTATGAACAGTATGTTTTGTAAAAGTGATTTCATCAAGACTGTTAATTTTAGCCATTATTGATTCAGGTGTTTCTCCTGAAGAATTCATTAATGTATCTACATCGGCTCTTAAACTAAGAATATCTTGTTGTAATGGAACTAAATCAGATAGATAAGATATTTCATTATCTCCCCATGTAATCCTTCTATTAAAAGTGCTAGGTATATTAAATACATTATTAGTCCCCTCTTTATTTGGAATCCATACTCGAAGATCGGTATCCATACCTAATATTGACCAGTTTATTTCTCTTGTAGAAGATGCAGATAATTTAAGCATTCCATTTATTTCACAATCTCCTTTTAATCTTATGTACCTACAATATACTTTTTCAGAATAGACTCCGTATATATCAGAACTTAATAAAGTATCAAAATATATAGGATCTCTAATACCTTCTAAACATCCTAATCTTAATCTCGGAGATAAGGGTGCAACTTCATCATTTATACCTAAATAGGATTTATCTAAACATTCTCCAGTTTCAGGGTTTGTTTCTCTAATACTATGTAAATACAAAGAATCCCAATTTCTAAAATATAAAACATCACCAACTTCTGGAAGTTTTTCTAACTCTCTCTTCCTTTCCTCATCAGTAGTTTCATCTAAATACTCTTCTAAATCCTTATCTAAAACATTTTTATCAATAGTAGCAACTATATTACATCCAGAAATTGTAAAAGTATTCTCATCATAAATCCATTCTAATTCTTCAATCTTAATCCTACCTTTAGATATTATTTTAGTAGTAGGAATTAAAGTGCTTACATCAATCTCTTCCTCAGAATCTTCTGGGATTTCTACATTATATCCATAAGAATACTTCTCAAAATATAAATAATCTCCTATTTTTATATTATAAATCCCATTTATAGATATCTCGTATTTAATAGGAATAACTTCCTCTGTTTCTCCTCCAGATTCTTCTTCATCAGGAACTATTTCAGATATACTAGATACAATTCCTTGTGGTTCAAAGAAATAATTAGTATTTAATCCTTTAGTAATAAAATCTTTCTCTTTAGATGAACCATCCCCAAACGGGCCTTTAGCAGAATTTCTCACTATTAAATTATCTACTTCTAAAGTCCATTCGGAATTTATATTCGCTAATCTATATCCAGCCATTCCTTCTATGAAATAATCTGATATTATTCCAGAATTAAGAACAGCTTCATCTTTTACATACATATTCCCATCTACTTCAAAATTATAGTTATAAGTTGGAGGGTATCCTATAGATATATAATTCCCATTTATATATGTAACACCTTCCTTAGAATTAAATTTAATACCAGAAGTATTAGTATCTAAAGTTACTCCACTATTATTAACTATTATATCTAAATAATCATTCTGATTTTTTATCTGCATCCCATTTGATCCTATTACATTAAAATCTCTAGGTCCATGAAGATTATTTTCTAAATTAATAGTTACTTTATCCTTAACTATTCCTCCGGAATTAAGACTTAAATATAATTCTACTAAAGTCCCATTATCATTATAATAATGAACTTTATCATCTGAATTAAAATAAACAAAATCAATAGGTAAAATTGCAGTATTATCTTGATTATTAATAATAACTTTTAAATTTCTTTGAGCAGTTCTAATCTGTTCTAGAGTAAGATCTTGATTATAATTAATAGCTAAATAATCTTCAGAATTCTCTACATCATCTCTTTTAGATAGTACTGGATATAATACTCCATTTATTTGAAAATAAATAGCATCTTCCGATTCCACAAAATACCAACCGTCAGCAGTTCCTATATCACTTTTATTCTGAACAATATTTATACTCTTATCATTACCATCAGTCTTAGATATCTTTCCGTTAGAAATAAGATCCAAGAAAGCATTTCCGAATCTAACTTTTACATTACCTTTTCCATTAAGAATTATATCGGTATCAGCAGATCCAACCATTAAATATGGCTTTCCTAGAATCTTTTCTACTTTAATAAGTTCTCCCATAAAAGTACTTTATTATATTTTACAAATATAATAATTCTAGGCAAAGAATCCAATAATTAGTATATAATAAAAAAAAGAAGAGAATCTCTTCTCTTCTTTCATTTTTGATAGTTAATCTCTATCTTCCTTATGTTTATGTTTTAAATGCTTCATATAATGATAGAAAGCTTTTCCTTCTGGGATAGCTTTATCACACAACCACAAATATGTAAGTTTGGCGCACATTTGAATATCATCTTTACATATATCTTTAAATAAATGATAACAGATATTTAAGGCATAATGCCAATCATATTCATTAAAATCCTCAAATTCAACTCCGAACTTCTTAGCAACTTGTTTTGCCTCATCATATTGAAATTCAGCTTCTTTTACTTTATAATCTTCTATAACACACTCAAGAGCTTCTTCACATAAATCTTTCGTAAAGTGAGGACCATTAATCATTTCATAAAGTTTAAATTTAATTACATGATACATTTCAGGACATTCTTCTTTTAAAGATTCCATTGCATCGATAAATTTATCTTCTAAACCTTCGAATAATTCAGAATCATCATCTTCTAAATCCTTAAATAGTTTAGATTTCTTATGTTTGTATTTATATTCCTCTTCATCTTTCTTGAACCTTTTATTAGTTCCTATATACTCTTCATCACTTTCTTCATTCTCATCATCTTCTCTAAATCCTCTATACCTTTTAGATTCCTTAGCTTCATATGGATAATGTTTTTTGTGAGACTTCTTTTTATTTCCCATCTCCGACATTTCCCTCAGTAATTTCTTCATTCCTTCTATTGATTCCATTGCTTATAATTTTAGTAAGTTCTTCTATTTTCTTTTCTAAAGCTAATATCCTATTATCATCAGAAGAAAATCTTCCAAGTGAAGGGTCATCTCCTAATAGTTCTTGTTCCACTTTCTCACATTCTTCAACTATTTTATTATATCTATCTAGAGACTTAAGTTGGTTAGTAGCATCAGTTTTTCTTACTCTAATTTCCTGTAGTACATCTTCTTTAGTAATACATACAGTTCTTGTGTCAGCCCTAGCTATAGACATATCCCTAGTTACAGTAAATGGAAACTGGACACCATTAAATAATGCGGTAATAGTTAAACTCTGAACTGGTTGATTCATTCCAGTCTTCTGCATAAGAGTTTGATATACATTATTTAAATTCTCTTTAGGAGGCTCATTAACAATAACTGTTTGAACTAATCCTTTTATATAAGTTAAATCCTTTTTAAATTGATTATAATCAATTAAATATAAAACATCACCTGGTTTTAATTCTCCGAAATTCATAAGATATTATTTTATTTAAATATTAAACATTACGCACTAGGAGTAGCTGCTACAGCAAACTCTAATGCTACATTTCTTGAAAATTTATTAAATGCTCCATCTGGACATCCACCACAAGTATTAGTAAACGTTTCAGCATCATTTAAAGTAGTTGTGGTAATTATAGTAGGAAGAGTACCTACAGGAGGAGGAGTAGTTAATTCTAGAGGAATAGTTATAGTATACTTCTTCACAGTAGTTTTAAGAACTGAACAAGAAACAGGTCTATAAGTTATCGTGTGCACTAGCGAATAATTTAATAGAAACACATTAGAAGTACCTACTCTAGTTATAATAGGATCTCCGATAGTAATTGTACTAGAAAATCCTTCTCTACATATCAAAGATGGGAATCTTTCTACTACTTGGAGATAAGTAACTCCTTCATTAACGAATCCTTTATTATTTATTACACTCATAACAGTATTGTATTAAATAAGGGAGATTTCTCTCCCTTACGATGTTAATATTTAAATTAAGCAGGAGTTACAGTTGTTGAAGCTGGACATCCACACCCATTATTGCATCCATTATTATATCCATAAGGATGGGCGTAATAAGCAGGAACTGGTCTCGGAGGAATTATACATTCAAGATAATCCAATTTAGCGGTAATAGGATTAATTAAAGCCTGTAAAGCATTATATTGCTGTAAGGTCTGAACACTGTTATTCAATTCAGCATTTCTAGTTTGAAGAGCTTCGATCTTGTAATCACACATCATGTCTTTAATAGACTGGAATCCTTGGTTAATAGCTATAGTCTGTGCATCTATTTTAGATCCTATATTAGTAAAACCTTGGTTCATGTTATTGTTTATATTACAAGTCTGTTCCTGACAACGTAATTGTTCCTGATAACCTAAACTAGTTAAATTTAAATTAACAGCATCTATTGATCTCTGAGTAGAGCAGCAGCATTGATTAATAGCTTGTTCAATAGAACATCCAGTAGATTGAATAGTACTTAAAATAGCACTATTAGATGCACAAATCTGATTGATTATATCTTTCTGACCAAGACCTACAGTCTGACCAACTTGATTAATAGCATTCTGTATTGCGTTAGTATCACAATTCAACTGATTAGCTAAATTCTGTACAAAGTTTACATTATCTCTAGATGCAGAGTTGATAGCGGTTAATAAATACTCGTTAGACAATGCTGATTGTACTTCCGGAGTTCCTAAACCTGCACCGAATCCGTTACGTCCGAATCCACCAAAGCCACCATTACAGAAAGCTAAGATAAAGATAAGCCAAACAGCCCATTGACCTCCCTAACCATCATTATTATTTCCGTCTTTAGATAAAGCTAAAAGACCTGCTAAATCGTTTATTCCACTAGTACTTCTTCCAGCTTCTGGAATAAAATTAAAAATATTAGGCATTCCATTGCCCATTTCGGCAAAATTTGCCATAGATTAAATAAGTTTAAATTAGACATAAAAAAACTATCTTCGCGCTCTGATTGTTTTCATAGCACAAAGATAGTTAGTATTTGGTTCATTTAAACTTATTTTCTATCTGTAGCTCACACATGTGATATTTTACTTTGAACTCTTTATCGTAGTTCTTTAAATACTCACATTTATTTACAGCTCTTATTATAGTAGAATGATGTTTATTATAAATTTTAGATAAACGATAGAAAGAAATTCCATATTTAACATGCAAGAAGTAGAATAAAATACTTCTTGCATCTGTATGAGATCTAAGCTTTCTATTATCTCTTAATTCTTCTATTGTTATATTGAATATATTAGAGATTATACCTTCTAATTTATTTATTATTTCTTCCATAGAAATCATATTTTAAATTTTATATATTCCCTAGTATCAATAAGTATATATAAGCAGTTATGTCTATGGAATAATATTATATTAATAAATATAATAAATATTTATTCTCTACCTTCTATAATTAGAGATTCGAGAATAAAACTATTTTGATAATTCTGATTATAAGCTCCTATAGTAAGATTGGTATTTTTAAGTCTAGTTGTATAAGTGTTAATCAGTGTAGTACCACTAAGTTCTGTGTCTGTAGGAGATGTATTATATTCGATATTCATATTACCTTCTTTAATTTTTATTATACTAATAAATCTTTGATTATATACTGAAAGATTAAATAATTTAAAGGTCTCAATCGAACTTCCTGTACTATTTACTATATCACCATAAATTCCAAGTGTATTAGGAGCTTGTACTAATTTAATAAGTAATCTAATTTGAGCATCACTTAAATTATATTTTATATTCCCAGAATATACTGGATATAAAATATCTTTAGTAATATCACGTAAATCTCTTAAGTATCCAGAACAAGTTATTTTAAATTCTGGATAATATTCATTAAGGGTAGTATTTCCAAATGTCTCTACTAAATACCCATTTGTTCCGGAGAAAATAGTTCCATTAGATGTTATACTTGAATCTGATATACCTTCAGTAATATAAGTTGGAGAACCTTCTATAAATCTATTAGTTAATCCGTTATAATTAAGAAGTACTCCAAGAGCTGATTGTATGCTTACATCTGGCACAAAATCTTCACTACTATAACTAGAAAGTAGATTAGATTTTGCACCTAGATTTATTGCTTCAGTCTTAGTTATAAATTCAGATCCTTCCCCCCCTGTTATAGAAGTGCTTAATTTACTAGCTGCTTGTGAGCGCGTTAAAAATTCATAACTCATATTAATTTCTGTATTAATAGGGTTAGATCATTTAATCTAGTATTTAAAGAATCAATTTCTTCTTTAAATTTCTTTCTTTCTTCTTCTCTTAATCTATGTTCTTCTTTTAAAGCTTTTTGTAGTACTACTGTATAACGTTCGTATGAGAAGGTTTTTGTTCCATCTTCCATCTCATGTACTAATGTTGGGATTTTATCTTCCCAATATTGTGCTGAGGTACCTATAGAGGTAGTTGTTTCATCCTTCCAGTTATATGTAAATTCAGGAGCATTGAGGACTTTATTTAAAGTATCATCTGGTAAAGAATTAAAATTAGATTTGAATCTTATATCTGATGTAGACTGTGTCCCTGCTCCGGCTGAACATACTACATGCTTCGTAAAAGTAATCTCGGATTGAGAATTAATTTTTGACATAATAGTAGCAGCTGTCTCGGCACTTGGTATAGAAGGCTTGTTACTTAAATCCTTATAACTTCCTGATGTAGCTACGGTAGCAAATGATGGTTTACTTGTGACTTCGCTCCAAGATGGCCAACGAGTCACATAAGCTGAGGGTGCAGCCTTTAACAAAGCATCCCAAGAAGCTTGTAGATCACTAATATCAGATAAAGGATGTGTGTGGCTTGACGGAGTAAAGGTACTTGGTTTACTTGTTACTTCGCTCCAAGATGGCCATCTGGTAGCTGTTACAGGAGCTCCTGTAATATTACCCCAAGCCATAGAAGTTGGAATTTCATTAGCAAATGCAACACGTTTCCAAGAGTTCCAGGTAGAAAGTATACCAGTTCTAAAATAAAGACCATTTGTAGGTACACCATTAATCCCATTATATCCTACAAGTTCCCAGGAAGAATAGTCTGTACTCCATCCATGTACATGAATACCACCCCAATAATCAGAGGTAGGCATCATGTTATTAGTAAATATGGCTCTCAATACACGAGTCCCTACATTATTCGGGTATAGTGCAGTATCTCTGGTATCCTCCATTAACAATCTGGAATGATCATGTGAACTTGGAGCAGCCCCAATAGCAGAAGGTGTTATATTTACAGTCTTAGCTGCATTGGGAGCATATGTGGTATTAGTTGTGCCATTAAACTGAATGGTAAGAGATTGTATATTATACGTATCTAATATAGTATAGTCTGTACCATTTCTTTGATGAAGAAGATTGCTCTCTCCAGAAAGAAGTTTCGTAGTTCCATAACCAGTTCCAATAAACATATTCCTAGAATCATATGCCCATAGATACATATCTTCTGTATTAGTAGCAGCAGCTCCTATATATCCACATCTTACACTTCCTCTATAAAAGTCTATATAAGCTTCCTTATTAGTAGAAGTATTCTGAATAGACAATGTAGGTCCCGATGTTGTTCTGGTAAGAGTTCCTCCTGATAATGGTAAATAGCCAGACATGGAAGGGATCTGAGATACCTTGGCCAACTCCTCGTCATTAATAAAAACATGACCTCCAGGGGAAATTTTTAACATAGTGGGAGTTACTCCACTGTTAGAACTCCCAAGAGATAATATTCCGCTACCTTCTAATACTGTAGTTTCAAAAGTATAATTATTTCTACGTATCCTTATATAATTATAAACATTCTGAGAAGAATCTCCTATATTCAGACTTCCTGTTAATGTACCTCCAGTAAGAGGTAAATAACCACTCAAATGAGTAGTAGTAGCTAATTCCTCCCAAGCTGTGTGTTCATTCTCATTATTTGATGCTGGTGATCCAGTTCTAACAAACCATCTGTTAGAATAAAAAGTTCCATAAATTTGACTTGAACCATTATATACTCCGGGAATGACGATAAGAGATCCTGCTTGCTGTATTGGGTATCCTCTGTCTGTAGTAGCATCCCTGTTAGCTGGTTGAGCAGCCATCATCGGAAAATGATTAAACGAACTATTTAAGCTTGTAGTTCCGAGATTCCTTGAGAAATTATAAGAATCAAATATCAGACAATGCACACCGTCTCTATAATGTAGTAGATCAGAACTGTTTGATCTAAATACCAGTTGAGAGTCTGATGTGCCTACTCCCACTTGTGTATTACTTACTCCAGTCCAATCTGTTGGATGATAACTCAATAATCCGAATTGCTCACGAGTAGTCGATATTGAATTTACATTTAACTTATTATAAATAATTACAGGAACATTTGTACCTGACGGCCCTCCTACTACAATCCTATTATCGGATCCCATGTATATCCCTTCCACCCATTCTCCTCTGGTCTGCTTAAAAAGAATCCCATAAGTATTAGATAATACAGGCCTTCCATCTGCACATATAGACATTTGCCCTCTGCCATTATAAGGATAGTATACAGTACTTAAATCTGATATATCATCTTTAAAAGCTAATTCTTTATACCAAGTAATCTTTCCACTGTCCCCACCTCCAATAACAGCTTTCATAATATTACCTTCGTGTGCTACACTAAGGTAAGCATGAGTATCCCCGATGGCCCATCCTAAAGAGGCAGCATGAGCTCCGGCAGTTCCTGGGTCTGCCGAACCACTTCTGAAAGGCACTACCCAAGAAACACCGGAATTTGACCCCCAGATAGTTTCTGGAAACTTATTTATAAGATTATCCCCAAAAGATGAAGAGGAAACTGATTTTATTCTAGTAGCTTTAGGAGTCCCTATAATATTCCCCTCTAAAGTGTAATTTAATAAAAGTTCTTCTACATTTAAGTTACTAGTATCATAGACTGTGTACTCAGCACCATTCTTATAATGTTTTATATCATTGTCTCCTATAGTATGAATCGTAGTCTGTGAATTCTGATCATTTCCGGAAGTAATTATTCCAGATTTAATATTTCCATTAACATCAGTATACCCTAATCTAGTGACATAACTATTTCCGGAATTATCTATATTTAATAATGCAGTATTGCCTAAATCACCTCCTATTAAAGTTTCATAATCCCCGAAGCTTCCTAGATATAAAGAAGTACCATTAGTACTATTCCTCATAAATAAAGCCCATGCATTTTCTCCAGTATCAGTCTTATTTACTAACACGGAAGTTGGAGAAAAATATAAAGGACCAGTTAAAGCATTTGTAGATCCAGCACTTAAAGGTAAATAATGACCAACTAAAGACTCTACGGTAGCGAAGGGTTTTCCATCTTCATCACAGAAATTTCCCCACATTGGGAAATTAACATGTAGTGGAGTATATGTTGAATTAAGATTATATATAACACTTCCGTTAGATTCTACAGTCTCACTAAGTTCTAATGTATTCTGTGGAACTCCAGATACATCACTACTTGAAGTGATAATAAATCCTCCTTTTGTATAAACTAATGTCACTTTCTTATTAGGATCGTCTGGATTAACGGCTACAAGACTATCGTATCCATCTATAGAAGTAATAGTATTAGTATTACTATCCCAAGTTAAATAGTTCTTATTTAATTTAGAATAATCCGCAAATAGTATTTGAGAACGATCTGAGGTTCTAAATCCTGTAGGAATTATTATATTAGAGCTAAATGCTAATTCCGGAGATGATGTATTAATTATAGCACGTTCAGGAGATGGGATAAGTGTTATAGTATCATCATCCATAGTAAATACAAAACCGACACCTTGATTGGAAATTCTAACCCCTTCCCTTTGGAATCCTATATAATACTGTGAGTTACCTATAATAATAGGATTGCCAAAGGTAAAAGCTTTGTGAGTATCAGTATATATAAGTAATTCAGAATTTTCATCAGGTGTCAGATTATCAGAAGATATAATAAAGCTAAAGTATGTCTGTATATCTTGCTCAGTTGTATAATTTTTTATTCCGACAATACCTAAATCACCACCACTGTTTATTATTCTAATAAAATTAGTGTCGCCTTCTAACTCAGCAAAATTTAAACTACCCCTATCAGCATAAATCATATTAGAAGAATAAATCAATTTCTTATCAGGATTATACTGCAAGAATTTCCTATCTTCTATATTTGTATCTAAATAAGCTGATTCATATCCATCATCTCTTTTAAAAGCTGGAGCCCAAATTTCTTTATCAAATACATATTTAGTAGCAGAAGGACTTGATTTAAATAAAATATCGTCTAAAACCCTTAAACTTAAATATTTATCATTAGTATCTCCATACTGTAGATATAAATCATTCTCAACTCTTTTAAATATAAGATCGGTATCTTTCTCAGATAAATTCTGTAATGCGAATCTTAATGCTAATTGAATTGGAACCGTGCTAGTAGTTTGTGCTCTTTTAAATGTAGAATTCCAGGTTAAGAAAGCACCATCTACCATATCAGGTTCATTATCCCGAAGCATTAAAGGGAATTGATTTCCCTCAGTTCCGCATTTAAACCTATCATCGGATTCATCAAAAATAATAAAATAATTCGGAAGTTTTCCTCTATCAATCTCCAATCCAGAGATTCCTTTAGTAACGCCTTCACCTTGTTCCCCACTATTTAAAGTAAGGATGTTGTCAGTTACTTTTACTTCTTCGGTGTCTATAATAAAAGCATCTCCACCAAATACTATATCTTCTTTAATAGTTAAATTCCTAACTATTAAATCCCCATATTCTGTATCATCCTCATTTCTAACACTAAATCCTTCTTTTTCATTCTTTAATATCTGATCTCCTATTTTCCATGTTTTGGAAGGAGTACCTTCGTATGTAAGAGGATTACCATTAACATCTTTTAACCCTTGTATTACATCGAAATCAGTTGAGGTAATAGATCCTGCAATAGTTGATGTAGCCATTGGAAGAGAATAATACTTATCCTCATAGCTATTTAAAAAAGGATTATATGATTGGTAGTGTATAATTGCTTGTGTTGCGGATGTAGTTTTAGTATCAGTTAATTCCGTTAAATATTTAACTACATTATCTAATTTCCCTTTATCTGATGAGGACATTACCCCAGCCTTTTCTGGAGTTGCGGATTTAAATACTATCTGTACCGGTTCCTCTGTTCCTGTTTGAGGATTATTAGATGTTAGATTTAATACAACAGAATTAGAATTATATGTATTATCGGATACGGCTTGAATAATAGAAGAGATATTTCCTAATTTATTCTTCTCCATTGCTGTAATTAATCCAGCAGTTGATGAAGTGGCAGCATCTAATACTAAATATTTAGATGTTAGTTGTTTAGATATAGGATCGTATATAGGAAATATTATCTGTAATTCTTGTCCTGTATATTCTTTAGTAGTATCTCCAGTATAATAACTTTTTAAAGAGTCTATGTAATCCTTATACTTAGGAGACATTAGTCCTGATATAGCCGAAGAAGTATCTGGAAAACTAAGTATCTTAGAACTAGATTGTCCAATTGTAGGATCTTTAGTAGTTACTTTAATAGAAGCTCTATTGTTACTATCTAAATATTCTACATTCTCAACATAATTATAAATCTGATTTATTTTAAATATTTGAGATGTATCTAATAAATCCTTTCCAGGAGCTACATCTACTTTTGATTCTAATAACTTCTGTACTTCTTCTTTTGTATATATCTCATTATTAACAATATTTAATAATCTAGAGAGATTTAAACAAGCCTCTTTAGACATTAAACCATTCTGATTTATATTCGCTTCTCGAATTGGTAAAGATTCAGTTCCATCACTACTAATTATATCTAATACTAAAGTATCAGCTCCGGAAAAAGATATCTCTTTTACATATTTAGTAATTGAATCTAATTTAGTCTTATCTTCTTTACTAAATAATCCAGGAGTAGTTTGTGTAGCAACTGGAAGTGTAACACCATCTCCGGAAGAATTTAATATCTGAATATTATCAGAATTTATTCTCATACTTAAATGGATAGTAGAAATATCTACCAAAGCTCCATCATTATATCTATATTCTGTAGAGTCTTTTTTATTAAAAAACTCATATCCATCTTTTAATTGTACTCTATCCCAATATTTAAGAGTATCCCTCCAAGTACAGTGATAATATTTATCCTCTACTCTTAGTATATAAGATATCCCATTCTTCGCGCTACCTGGGATATTATCTACTATATCCTCTACTGGACTTAAATGAGTAGGTTCTGTTACATCATTTAATTGAAGAATGTCTGTGGATATAATAACATCCGGAGATTGTTTAATAACAAGTTTTTTGGTAATAGGATTAAATTCTATTTCCTTAATTCTAAAATCCTCTACCCTTTTATCAAAACAAGATTCAGGTGTTATATTATATACCTTACTTTCACATCCACTGGAATTTTGTGCTTTGGTAATCATTATTTAAAAAATATTCAATGATAGAATTAAATAGCGAATCTTTTACGCAATCTATTTCATTATATTTAAGGAATAAAACTTCTTCAACTATAAAACTTTCATCTATATAATTACCATACTGATATTCTTCTATTAAGGAGTGGTAATCCTTAATTGTTTTTTCTAGTAATTGGTCTATTTTATTCATATATTATATATTAAATTTATCATTCTATTTAATTCTAAATTTTATTTCCACTCTTCTGGAATATCTAATATACCAGAACAATCTTTAAAACAATCAGTAAAAAATTTAGCATCTGGACAATATGTAAATAAATCCTCTGGTATAAAAGATAGTTTCCTACATCGTTCAAAACAACTCTCAAAACTAGTAGCTTTTGTACAGTTATATAAAAGTCTATTAGGAATAAAATTTAGAGAATGGCATCCAAAGAAGCAATAAGAAAAGATTCTAACATTATAACAATTTCTAAATAAATCTTCTGGTATAGATTGTAGATTTTCACATTCGTAAAAGCAATATTCAAAAGAATTTAATTCATTATTAATCTTTACTGCTATTTTATGTTCCCCTACATCTTTAAAAGTAGTATATACTTTCTCTGTTTGATTATGTAACAAATCTTTTCCTTTAGAATCTGTTATATATTTAAAATACCAACCTCTACTAGTCAATAATACTTTCTGATTTGGACGTTCTGTTATATAAATTAAAATAGTAGCATCTTCTGGAATAGAGATATAGGAATCTTCGCATTTACAACTCTGTGATCCTAGTATAGTAACTACTTCTGATTTCTTCATCACTTTCTACAATTACAAGAACTAAATCCAGTAGAGTATTTAAGGTAATCATTATTACAAAATCCTCCACAAACCTGAATCTCTTCTATAATTCTCTCGGCTTCATAATAACTACATTTATCTATTAATCTATGGATTAATTCTAAAGCTATAAATACCATATTCCTATCTCTAAATACTTGAGAAATATTATTATCATTTTTTATATTACATCTAGTATATAATTTATTATAATAGATATATTTTAATTTATTCTCGTAACAATATTCTAAATTCCCTAAAAGAAATGTCTCTTCCTCAATCCCTATTATATTAGAATTAGACTGATTATTATATAAATCCATTATAGATATCTTCTTTTCAGTATAACTTCCGGATATAATAGTTATTTCATAAATCTCTACTTCTCCATTTGGAAGTTCTTTCGCGGAATAGAATATTTCTCCTTCCATATTTAAACTAGATGGAGATACTCCATGAATCCATTCGTAATTAGGTAATGCTAAATGATCTATTATATGCCATCCATCTATTTTAGTAGAATAGTTTAATTTATAATCAGTATATTCCTGATCTGAATGACATACATAATAAAAATCTGATACTTTAGGATCATCTATAGTATTTAGAGTAATTAAATCAATAAATACAATATCTTTTGTCCTTAAATAATTAGCGGATATCTGAGATACTTCTGGATAGATACTACTAGTACTTATACCAGTAGTATCCTTTAATGTAAATCCAGATATTCCGTATTCAGTTAATGAAATGCTTAAATTTAATGAAATATTTTTCATTTTCCAAAATTTACTTCGTTATTTCTAGGATTGTTATCAAATAATTGTGCCCATTCAATATTAGCTTTCTTTTCTTCGATCTTATTCCTCTCTTTATCATTCTCATCTTTAGATTTAGCAGTAAACCATTTAATAGAGGAATCTTGTTCTTTTTGTTTTAGATTTTCTACTTCTTTAATAGATTTTTGCAATTCCTCTTGAAGTTGCTGTATCTGTTGTTGAGCTTCTTTAAGAGCTTGATCATATTGCTGTATTTGTTGTTGAGCTTGTTGTATTTGATTATTCTCCTCTTTTTGACGTTTAATTGCATCTAATGTTATTTGTTTATATTCTGTGATACTCTTACATCCAATAGCTTGTACTAATACATCAGCTGTTAATTGTCCTGATTTAATTAACTCAAGATTATATGCTTTTATAGTTTCTAAGTCTTGTAGAGCGGATTGAGTATCAGCAATATTTATATCAAAGTCTGTTACTGTATAATGTTCTGGAAGTGCTGTGAAAATAGCTTTCTGTTTCTCTCCAAGAATTATAGTTCCTTGAAATCCATCTTTATATACTACTTTAGCTATATTTAAACTATCTAAGAATAATTCTCTTAAAGCTAATGCCATGTTAGAGAAGTATATTTTTGTAACAATTAGTGATTGATTAATTCCGGTTCTAACATTAGTAACAGCATCTCTGGTTTCAACTCCTCCGATAGCTTCTCTAAATGCTCCTGTTATATTAGATGCAAGTTGTTCTATTTTTTCTATTGCTAAATCTAAAGCTTGCATAGATTGATATGATAAGCTCATGTCATATGTATTAAATACGGCATTCGGCATAGATTGTCCAGCTTCACTTTGGGAAGTATCTAATGCTGCGAATCCTTGTTTTACATATGCCATGAATTTAAGTAATCTGTTTGTTTCATCTTCCTCGTCTAAGAATGTGGGGATTTTAGAGAAATCTACTGCAATACCTTTTGTTCCACTTACTGCAATAGCATTATTTCGAAGGAAAAATAGTATATTATACATCATTTATGTTCAATGTGGTTCGTTACTCCACATCCGGGAATTTACCCAGCTATATGTTTCCATATAGATCAGACTATATCATATATAATTAAGTGTTAAATTATATCCCTGTGCTTCGAACTTACTCAAGTTCTATACTTAGTCGTTGAACCTTTTTAAATAATTAATTTAAATTTGGCTGCTAATTGTCATGTATTATATTATAAATATAATATTTAGAGTTTCAGCAATTCTCAGGGTTTACCCAGGACCTGTATATTAATCCTGCAAATCTGCTGTAGCTAATACTAAGCTAAATGGAATATTTTGCCTTGTAGTCATAAATAATCCATTAACAGATAAATTACACTCTTTAGGATTATCCATAGATCTAACTACATTCAAGTCCACATCCCTAACAATATAAATATCGCTAGCTATTTTAACTACAGAATATCTATGCATTACACCATCTTTTCCTGTCTCTATATATTCTACTTCATATACAGTAAGTAATCTATTATTATATCCATACATTCCAGTATTCCCATCCCAAACTGGAGTAACTTCTAATCCTCCTAGTATCCCGGTAGCAAATTCAGAATCTTCTGTAGTTGCAGCATTTATTGGCCCAGTAGACCTTATTACATATTTCTGATTATCAGTATAATACGCTTTTTCTAACTCATCTCTAAGCTTTGTTTTATCCGATTCCGTTAATTCTAAGTCGTATTTAGATAGAATCTGATCTACTGTCATATAATATCTACATACAGCTCTGGGAGATTTATTTAAATAATAACTATTAGGATTTTTCTCCACAAAAGTATTAATAGGATTTAATCCTTCTATATCTACATTATTCCCATTTCTAGAAGGTTGTGTTTTAAAATAAAGTGTTCCGGAGATTAATAAATCCGTCATTAACAATCTAGCCTTTATATCTAAATCAATACTTTTAGATTGAGATAAATATGTTATAATATTCTGTGCTGCTATTTCGTATTCAGAAATAAAATTCTTATCTATATCTTCCTTTAATAACTGTAGAGACTTTTCAGTTAGAGGATCTTTTGTTATAGGAGTATTCTGATCTCCGAATTTAGAGAGAATAGTATTATATAAATTATTCATATATAATTCCCTAACTCCATCTAATACTTTAAGCTGTCTCTCTCTATTTATTAAAGATAATGTCTTTTGATCTTTACATGTAATTTGCATATTTAATGGAGCATCTAGAAACTTCCCAACTAAATAATCTATGTGCTTTTTTATAAGTGGTATAAATTGTATTTGTGTCGGAGTTCCTATTCCATAATTTTCTTCGAAATGCTTATATTGATCTAAATCCATCTTCCCGTGATAGTAGTTATAAGCTTTTCTTATTGCTACTTTATCATATACGAGATCAGAAATAGCTTGGTTGGCCTTCTGAATTTGATAGTCTTTTGATCCTCGTTTGTACTCGACGCTCATCCAAATCAATTTTTTGTCCTACGAAGTATCTAGTTAGATTTAAACCTCGAAGGTGTAGTTCTTTCTTTATTTTTTCTAAAAACTTCTCTTTACTATCACATTGGATATATATACATAAAGGAGTTAGGTAATCTTCTGTTATATACATTTTAAGTATATAACCATCCTCTGTTTTAATTATATCCATTGGTTTATTATATATCGCTCCATATAATTCTAATATGTATTCTTTAATCATACATATTAAATATTCTTTTTCAGTCGTATTAATCATATACTGAATCTGTTCTAGATATTAATACTTTTAAATCCTCAGGAATTCCATCATCTGTAGGTATTTTTCCGAAATGTTTTACTCCATTAGAATCATAATAATATCCTATTTTACTTATTTTAATTTTTTTCTTTTTTTCACCAATTCCTCCTAGTAATCTTAGTTCTTGATCGCCCATTTCGCACATTCCCATTGCAGCGATAATATCAAACTTCCTCTTATTCTCATAAGAATAATCCTTTAACTCATTTAACATCTCTACACAATCAATTTTATCCCAAAATTCATTAACATAATCCTGAATAAGTTCAAGATAATACTCAATAACTCTTTTTGAGGGATAAATACCATACATACTAGAATTTAAAGATTTCTTCTTAGATACATCTGTACTATTCGGAGATTGTAATTTTTTCATTAATAAATATTGTTTTCCTTTATCCTGAAAATAACTTACAATAGCTGTTCTGGAACTTTCTAATACTGCTTTTGCTCCATACCATTCTAATAATAGAATTGTCTGATTATAAGCTGTTCTAATATTCTCAGGTCTATCTTTATATATAGCTACATATTTATTTCCATCAAGTCCATAATTCCTCTTCTTTATAACTAAACAGAAATCAGATGTATCTTTCTGTCCAGTAGACTGATCAATACCTTGGTCAATAGAGTCAATTCCAGCAACATAAAGATTAGGTATTAAATCTCCATTCTCATCTCTTATAGGCTCTTCAAATATTTTAACTTTACCATTAGGAGAAGAGATGAATTTAATATTATCTCTACCTTCATCTGTAGCTAAAGCAAGTATACCAATTTTTGGTTTTATTCCGTAGCCATGAACTTCTATATCTGTTAATCTTTGTGCGATTAAGTTCTGATTGAACATATTATCTCCTTTCCTAGATAAAGCTTCTTGGAAAGTCCAACAATACTCTGCGCAATGTACCATATAAGCAAAGGGATCATTTGAGTATCTTTGACGTTCAATCATTAAAAATTCTTCTGCTTTCTTACGTATTGTAACTCCTCGATTATCTATTATCCCAGGTTGCATTACTATGGCAGTAGATGGGATAAAGTATGCTGTATAGACTGTACGATTATCTGAGGAGTGATTATGTTTATATGGTAAGATTCCGAAGGAAATTGGATCAAGAAACATCCGTTCTAGTCCTTCTAAAGATGGACCACTATCTCCCACTTTGTTATCTCTAGAGCTTTTTATCTCTAGATTCTTACACTTCTTAATTTATGTAAGGTCAGCATATATTTTCATCTGTTCTAGATGTCGAACACTCGTGGTAGGATTATATTTATTCACCTACTATGCGTTACAGTATCAATTAACCTTTCGCAATTTAATTGATTACCTCGGGATTGGCATCACAGCTTTCCCCGATTTTGCTCGATTTTCTCAATGAAGATTCCTCTTCAAGCCGGCAAAATTTTATATTTTCTTTCTAAATAAATACTGGAATATTTACCGGTACCATAACCAATCTTAAATCCAACTCTTTGTCCAATTACCTTAATAAGAGCATCTCCTTGAATCCATTTCTTAATCAACTCGGGGTCAGAACCACATTCTTCGTATATAAGTAATTCACATCGATCACCTCTGACTTTAGAAGGTTTATCCGCTACAATACCTGTTATCATAGATTTAAATCCGGATTCATTACCTTCTCTATCTTTCTTTGATGCTCTTTTTTGGACCATAGTATTTATCGCTTGACGTAAATGCTTAAATCCATTCTCTGTTTCTGTATTTAAATAATCCAATTGTACCCAGCATTTCTCTAATGTCTTAGCTAAGAAATCACTAGTTGCTGCGGTATATATAGATTGAGACTCTGGTTCACATGTATACATTGCAACTCCATTATTTGCTCCCATTTCACTGAAACCGCTTCTGTTATCATAAAGACTTTTTATTCTTTATTTCCTGGAGTTTCCTCCTTACTATATTTAGATTTAATCATCTAAAGGATCGGCGCACGTTTTTATCTCATATTTAAATAAGATATTCCGAACTCATGGGAAGATTATTACTCTCTTAACGTTCACTTCCTGCGCTCTACGATAATTAATTGATATTTAATCATCTCGGCATTAACATAGTTTATATTTAAACCTTAGTCTTTACCGATATTTCGGAATTTATTACCCTTAAATTACTTTAAGGGAGGCCCGGTATTTTAAGCCCACGTCCCTTTAAAACAAGAGCATCTTTATTTGTTTTCCTACATAATTCCAGATAATGAAAATATTCATATTGTTTTGCTAGAAACATTGGAAAAGATGTAGCACGTTTACCTTTTTTTGTTCCTCCTGTATCTAATATAATCGGAGTTTGCATTCGATAGAAATTTAAATAAAAATAATTCCATCCAGTTATAGTATACCCATGTGAAGTATAGCCCTCAGTACATCTTCTGAATCTCTCGTCCCAGAAATTATTATATGCAGGACCTTTATAAGCATACATCTCATACTTCCCTGTAGCTTCTTTAGTCATTGCATCTTCTCTGAACCAATCAGGATTAAAATCTAATCCTTGTGTTTCTGTTATAGGTCTATACCCAGTAAGTTCATATGAAAGTTCCGGATCGAAGAAATCTACTGGATCTCCTATTTTAACATCCCAATCAGTAAATACTTCTGATTGTTCTAGAGCTTTAGTCTTTAATTTACTATATAAATAATCATCTATTTCAACTTCATCTCTAGCAATTTTATAATTAGATAAATCTTTAGATATATAA